>Ga0075366_10000235_pt1 | contig 24550 bp, 21 predicted proteins | sample EndMethybrTD3031_FD_72351 | JGI IMG/M metagenome (GOLD analysis project Ga0075366, IMG submission 72351) | Populus endosphere microbial communities from Tennessee, USA - Endosphere MetaG P. TD hybrid TD303-1 | ecosystem: Host-associated > Plants > Roots > Endosphere | place: USA: Tennessee...
TCATTGCCCCATTGCGATGAATTGGCTATACTTATAATAAAAGCATCGCGCTCATATTTTTTGCCGTCAATTTCAAGCCAATATTTTTCGGGCCGGTAACTCATGATCTCCTGCATGGTTGATTTAATGTAGGTAAAAAAACCCCGCTTTTTGCCATGCGAAAAAACTTCGGCTATATGGGCGTCAAAGCCCATGCCAGCCATGTTAAAAAAAGGCTGGCTGTTCATTAGCCCCGAATCGATGGTTTCAACCTTATAACCACCCAGCGTTTTAATAGATGCAGCGGTATCCATGGGGATACCTAAAAAACGCGCCAGGCCATTACCCGAACCAAAGGGCACAATGCCCAGCGCGGTAGTGCTGCCTACTATAGCCGATGAAATTTCATTAACCGTACCATCCCCGCCAACAGCGGCTACAATATCAAACTTACCGGCCGCTTCGGTAGCTATTTGTTGCGCGTGCGAAACACCATCGGTATATATTATATGGTAATCAAATGCATTTTTATCAAGGTGTTGATCTATCAGCTCGGGCACCGCATCCTTCTTCTTGCCCCCTGCTATGGGGTTTATTATAAACAACGCTTTACGTTTCAATTATCTGTATTATTTAAAGTATCAAAAGTAAATGTATTTTCGGCTTTGTAAAATTTGTTTTATTTTTGCCACCCGAAAGTGGACTGATTTAACACCCTTTATCAAAAGGAAAGGATTGCAACCACGTAAAAAAGTGCTAATACCCATGCTTCTTTTTACTACGATCCCTCAAAAATCCCCCGCTCGGCTGTTTCACGTTAATTTTTTAAAAAGTTTATATGCCATATTTATTTACCTCTGAATCCGTATCAGAAGGACACCCGGATAAAGTTGCCGACCAGATTTCAGACGCGCTGATTGATCATTTTTTAGCATTCGACCCTAACTCAAAAGTAGCCTGCGAAACGCTGGTAACCACCGGCCAGGTAATTTTAGCCGGCGAAGTAAAATCAAAAGCTTATTTAGATGTACAAAAAATAGCCCGCGAGGTAATTAATAAAATTGGTTACACCAAAGGCGAATATATGTTTGATGGCAGCTCATGCGGCGTGCTATCGGCCATTCACGAGCAATCGCCCGATATTAATCAGGGTGTTGAACGTAAGGCCCCCGAAGAGCAAGGCGCCGGCGACCAGGGCATGATGTTTGGCTATGCCACCAACGAAACCGAAAATTACATGCCTTTGGCCTTAGATATTGCCCACGCTTTATTAATAGAGCTTGCTGCAATCCGTCGCGAAAATAATGAGATCAAATACCTTCGCCCGGATGCCAAATCGCAAGTTACGCTGGAGTACAGTGACGACAATCAGCCACAACGGATAGACGCCATTGTAATATCAACCCAACATGATGATTTTGACGAGGAAACGGCTATGCTGGCCAAAATCAGTTCTGACATTATCAGCATCCTGATCCCTCGTGTTGAAGCAAAATATCCAAAATACGCGCACTTTTTTAACGATCAGATTAAATACCACATTAACCCAACCGGTAAATTTGTTATAGGTGGCCCACATGGCGATACCGGCCTAACCGGCCGTAAAATTATTGTAGATACCTATGGTGGCAAAGGTGCCCACGGCGGAGGTGCTTTTTCTGGCAAAGACCCTTCAAAGGTCGACCGCTCTGCCGCTTATGCAACCCGCCACATTGCTAAAAACCTGGTGGCAGCCGGTGTTTGCAGCGAGGTTTTGGTACAGGTATCATACGCCATTGGCGTTGCCCAGCCTATGGGTATTTACGTAAATACTTACGGTACCGCTAAAGTTGCTTTACACGATGGCGAGATTGCTAAAAAGGTAGAAGAGGTATTTAACATGACCCCCTACGCTATTGAAACCCGTTTTAAACTGCGCAACCCTATTTATAGCGAAACCGCAGCATACGGCCACTTTGGTAAGCCAAATGAAACAGTATCTAAAACTTTTATTGCCCATGACGGCAGCGAACTGGTGCGCGAGGTAGAGTTGTTTACCTGGGAAAAACTGGATTACGTGGACAAAGTGAAAGCAGCTTTTGGGCTGTAATCTTTTTAAATAAAAATTAAACATACAAGCGACTGGTGTAAACCGGTCGCTTTTTGTTTGCCCGAATATTCCGGGCGTATCCCTCCTTTGGTCGGGCCGGGCTCATACTGCACAGGCCTTAACCACATTGGCCGGTATCCGCGCCAATCCTTTACGCGTTTCAATACGGTTCATTTAATCAATTTTGATTGCATTATAATATGGAACACTTCAAATAAAGCTGCACATGCTACGTTTAGTATTGTCTTTTAGCGTCTGCACCCCCAAAATTGTCGCTTTTGCACCCCCTAAACATATCGGATATTAACCAATTTTGTTATAACCAAAATACATCAAAATGGAAAACCTGACATTCGATATCAACATCAACGCATCGCCACAAAAAGTTTGGAATACGCTATTTACTGATGCTAATTACCGCAAATGGACCGCACCTTTCTGCGAAGGCTCATACGCCGTCACCGATTGGAAAGAGGGCAGCAAGGCGCTCTTCTTAGATCATAACGGATCGGGAATGATAGGAGTGATTGATAAAGCTATTCCAAATGAATTTATGACGATAAAATGCACCGGCGAAATAATTAAAGGTGTAGAAGATTATGAAGGCCCGGGCGCCAAAGCTGTTTACGGCGCTTTAGAAAAATATACCCTTAAAAGTAACAATGGCAACACAACACTTTTCATCGAACTCAGCGGAGGCAATTTCCCGACTGATATGACCGCCTTTTTTAAGGATGTATGGCCTAAAGCACTGGACATAGTAAAAGCGATTGCCGAAGAAGATTAATTGGGCCGTAAAATATAACCCTCAACCACGAGCGATTCGCAGCTGAAGCGCCGGCCTTTTGGCCCGCGCACTAAGTAGTTAATATACGCACCTTCCGGATGTTGGCGATTTTTCGCTGTTTGAATGTCGCAAATCTAACAACTCAAACCTAATTAAAAAACAATTTGCGCAAGCAAATACTTGCATTTATATTTGCAAGCAAGTACTTGCAAATCATGAAAACCAGACGAGACGTTTACCAGGCTATTGCCGACCCCACACGAAGAGCAATAATCAACATGATTGCTACACAGCCGCATAATGTGAACACTATAGCCGCAAACTTTGATGTTACACGCCAGGCCATATCGTTACATATACAAATCCTGACCGATTGTGGCCTTATTAATGTGAAACAGCATGGCCGCGATCGGTTTTGCGAAGCCCGGCTTGATAAGCTGAGCGAGGTATCGGTATGGGTAGATCAGTACCGGCAACACTGGGAAAGCAAATTAGATAACCTCGAAAAATATGTAGTACAATTAAAAAATGAACGAAATGGAAAACACAAAAAGTAACACCGCCGACCGCGAATTACGACTAACCCGAACATTGGATGCCCCGGTTGAACTGGTATGGGAGGTATGGACCCAGCCAAATCATATTACCCAATGGTGGGGACCGGATGGTTTTAGCAACACTATCAGTAAAATGGATGTTGCGCCCGGGGGAGAATGGGACCTGGTAATGCACGGCCCGGACGGAACCGATTATAAAAACAAAAGTATATTTAAAGAGGTTGTGCCGCTCAAAAAATTAGTTTATGAACATATTAGCAGCCCCAAGTTTGTAGCCACTATTGAATTTGAGGCAAAGGGCCACCAAACACACCTGAGCTGGCATATGCTGTTTGAAACGCACGAACAATTTATACAGGTAGTAAAAACCTTTAAAGCCGACGAAGGATTGAAACAAAATATAGAAAAACTAAACCAATATTTAAAAGAGATCAGTTAATTTTTTCGATGTAGCCGGCAGCCAGGCTTAGATGTATATTGCAGGTAATGGCTAAATACGGCGACAGATTACTTGAGTAAGAACAATTATGGCGTAACCCTGCCGATAGGGGCAGGGTCGGGCTTTTGTTCATACGCCTGCAGGCCTTGCGCACATTGGCCGGTATCCACGCAATCCCTTACGCAAACTACGGTAGAAATAGGCCATATCTTCTCCTATATGTTAAGACTCTCCTCAATGAATTAAGCCCTATCTAAATTTCAGGTAGAACAATAAAGAGGGCGGTTAACGTCTCCCTACCGTGGAGATTTGAGAAAGCACCTATCGCTCCCAGTCAGCAGGTTGCTCACCTTTTACTGCCAAACAGTACCAGGCCTGTTGCAATGCCGGCCAGCAATATGCCCGCTACATATTTGCGGTGCACTTTCGGCTTGCCCGACAGGCCGAAACGACCATGGGCGCTCATGGCATAATCAACAGTGGTAAACAAGTTGCCATCGGTAAGCGCCATGGGTGTAGCCGATTTAAAATAACGGCGCATAACCATGCCGGTTATATTGGTAGTTAGTTGCGGAAAAATTGCGTGCGACAATTTGAGCAGCAGCGAGGCGCTGCCCACATAAGTGTTCGATCGGGGATTGCTGGCTACCTGTACCATAGCCTGTGCTATCCGTTTAGGATCGTAAACAGGAGGGGCAGGCTTTAGGGCTTTGCCCGTGTAATTGCCCGCATGCTCAATACCCGGTGTATCCAGGAAAGCCGGAAATAAATCGCATACATGAATGCCTGGCCAATCGGCCAGTTCGGCTTTCAGGGCTTGCGAAAAGCCGCGCAGGCCGAACTTCCCTGCAGTATAGGCCGTGCCGTAAGGTACAGGCAGGAAACCGCCAACAGAGATATTGTTGATAAGGATACCGCTGCCTTGTTCTTTAAATAGCGGCAACACGGCATGTGCGCCATTCATATAACCCAACAAATTAATTTGGATAATTTGCCGGTGTACCTCCATTGGTGTGGCATCAAAATTACCCACGCCAAGCACGCCTGCGTTGTTAATCCAAACGTCTAATTTATTTTGCCAGGCATAAGCGGTGTTGGCAAGGTTAATCATTGCCTTTGGGTCGGTTACATCGGTAACCTGCACCAGTACATTGGCGCCAAGCTCACGGCACTCTGCCGCTATCTCTTCCAGCGCCGTTTCGTTTCGCGCTGCCAATACCAGGTATGGCTGGTAAACAGCAAACTCCAGCGCCGCTGCACGGCCCGCGCCGCTGGAAGCCCCGGTAATTACAATGGTTTTACCGGCTAAATTTATGGCTTTATTCATGGTAATAAAACCGGGCTGTAAAGCAGTTGTTTGGTTAAATTAATTTTTAGTTAATAGATTAAAACCATGCCCTTACCACAAATGTTGTATTTCAAAAAGATAAGCACATGCCCTGGTATAACGGAGATTACCCGCCATCATACAAAAATCAGCCGAAGCAGCTTCGGGACAAGGCGGTGGAAATAGCTAACGAAGTATTGAAAGACGGTGCCGAAGAAGGCATAGCGATAGCTACCGGCCTAAAGCGCGCGCGGCAACATTTTAAAGCAAAGGAAAAAGATAAGAAGCAAATTCAAAAAGACAAAATATGGCGGCCATCCAGATTGTTAACGAGGAAACGTTATCGGATAAAAAATATCCTCTCAAATATATTACCCTGCAAAAGCCCGACCGGGAAGGCAACATGCGCCAGCAGCAAAAGGAAGTGTATTACCGCGCCGATGCCGTAAGTATATTATTGGTAGACAAACAGGCGCGCAAATTTCTTTTTACCCGTCAATTTCGCCTGGCTGCTTTTTTAAACGGTAGCGATAGTGGTTATCTGCTGGAGGCCTGCGCGGGCATTATAGATAAAACCGAAACACCCGAGCAAACGGCAGCACGTGAAGTAATGGAAGAGACGGGATACGAAATTAGCGGACTGGAAAAAACAGGCGCGGTTTATACATCGCCGGCGGGGATTACGGAATATGTTCATCTTTTTGTCGCCAACTATAAAAGCGAAAGCTCACACGCCAAACGCGGCGGATTGGCTTCGGAAGGGGAGGATATTGAGCTGGTGGAAATGGATTTTGACGAAGCCTTGCAAAAGCTACAATCGGGACAAATTAAGGACGCAAAAACGCTGATGTTGCTACAGCATTATTTTTGGGCGAACAAATAACACTTTGCAGTGCAGTACACCGTAGACTTACCTTGATTAAAATTCGCGAATCCCGAAGATGGCGTAAACGACCCGCGAAAGACTTCGGAAGTTTCCAAAACTTCCGAAGTCATAGGTTTTACAACTTATCATTTAATTACGCCTAAGCGTGCTGCCCAAGGCCTTCTCTTTGTGAATCTGCTGCAGGATAGATAGGCTAGCAGCGCTGTGGAATAACATGCTAATCCCGCAATTTTACGGCGTTTTTAGTGGCACCGGCCGCGAATGATAAAGGGCTGCCCGCTTTTGAAATATCGCCCCCATCAATTTTAATATTGCCGCTGGTCGCTCCTTCAACCTGCATAAAAACAGCTGCCGGGGTAAGTACACGCGTCGCGGTTAATAAAACATCCTGTGTGTCAATCATCCGCAGTACCGATTCTGCGTCTTTATTGCTTTGGGCGCTCAGGCCATTTATAGCTACATCTGTTACCTGGTCAAAAACAAGGGCGGGCCTTAGCTCGGGTGTGGCAACTTCAAACCGTACATTATTCAAGGTAAGGCCTTGCGTATACCGGGCATATAAACCATAAGCCGGAAAGACCCCGTCGGCATAATACTCGCCCGAATTTTTAGGCACATCGCGCACCGCCGCATCTGCTGCTGTGCCCCCTCCTGCAAAGGTGATATGAACATCGTTAAAGCTGATATTTTCGAGCAAAAAGCCTTCGGCGCCATTCACGGCTATACATGATTTTATTTCGCCGGGATGATAATTGCTGGTGAATTCGGCATCAGCAAGCTGAACCGGAACAACTACGTTGGCATGGATACCATTAAATGATATATTACGTGCAGTACCCGGGTCGCCTACCGAACCCATGCCTATTGATATAGGGCCGGTTACCTTATGCATCACCAGGTTGGAGAATGAAATGTTTTCCATCCGCGAGTGGCGTTCGCAACGCATTTTTATAGGACAGCCATAGGCCTCTAAAATGATGCAGTTTGATATCGTAATATTTTCGGCAACCCCGCCGCCAAAGCGAAAAACCGACCAGCGCGTGCTAAATGTGCAATTGGTAATGGTAATAAACCTGCAACTACCAAACAGCGCGCAGGCGTCATCCTGCGATTGCACATCGCAGTTAACCATATGAACGTATTGACAGCTGATAAAATGAAAACCATCATTATTATGAATTACCCGGCCACGTATATGGATACCATCGAGCTTTACGTAGCTGCTTTGAATAATACGTACCGAATGGTAGGCGCAGTCTTTCAGGTAAATATCAGTGATTGTTAAGTTTTGGCATTGGTAAAAAAGCAGGTGATAAGGGCGGTTATTACCGCTTCGGCCGGCCGGCGATGGCGCACCCTTTGTTGGGCTGCGGAACTGCGCGCCCTGCCCGTCAATAGTGCCGGGGCCTTCTACCCGGATATTTTCGGCTTTTACGGCAAATAACAAGCCTACATTGCCATCATTTAACGTGGTATCGCCGCTGAGCGGGATGGCCTGGGCGGCGTAATATTGTTTACCATCGGCGCTGCCCAGTAATTTGCCCTGCTGGGCAATATGCAGCGTCACATTGCTTTTCAGCTCAACCGTGCCGATAACAAATACCCCGGCCGGAACCAGCACCGTGCCCCCCTGGTCTTTATTACAGGCGTCGATAGCTGCCTGCAGCGCTCTGGTGTTAAGTGTTATACCATCGCCCTTGGCGCCATAGTCAATAATGTTATAAACGCGGACGCCCAACAGTGGATCTGCTTTTTGAGGGTTTGCAGGCTCCGCATGTAAAAATGATGGCGTGGCGGCAACCACGCCCGCGCCCGCGGATGCTTTTGTAACTGTTTTTAGCCAGTTGCGCCTTGAAAAATTATCGTCGTGAGTTTCCATTGGTTGTCAGGTAATAAAATGTTTCCCAGGCCTGTTTAACTTGCTATAATTGGTTATTAAGGGCGTCGGCCAAAATCAAAATTAAGTTTATTTTGGTGTGGATATTAGCCTGTTTTGGCTAAACAATAATCCCAATTGTCATAATTAAGGGAAGCCAGTATTTTGGCGACAAACTATGCTATCTTTAAATGTAAAATAAATAACCGATGACCTGGAACACTAATACGCTATGGGTAGAGATTGCAGTCGTATCAATCTTTTTCCTGCTGGGCAACATATTTTTGGGGCATTTTGAAGAGCGAAGCCCTAAATGGAGAAAGGTTGCCAAATATATATTGACCACGGCAATTGTTGTAACCATATCGGCATTGGTTGGCAGGATATACGCTTTTAGCCTGCTGGGTTTAGCATTAATACCGGTGGGGTATGTACATGGCATCCTGCTCCCCAAAAAGGGCATCAACGGGTGGACAGGCGAACCCAAAGGCAAATACTACGAGTTTAGAGGTTGGAGCAAAGATATTTTTAACAAATGACATCCTATATCGAAATCCTGAAAACTGTGAAACAGCTTCGGTGATAGGGTAGCCCGGTTATTTTTATGATGCAATTAATTACACTTATTTTGGACACTGTTTGATATAGAACGTATCGAAAATCAGCCAGGCTTCCACCCCGGCCTTAGTTCAATATAATAAGTTAGCGCTATCTTTAACCGAACATTTTTATCCCAGTGTTGATTTAAACAGCAATTTGCTGCTTAAAACGACATTAAGAGTTTTAAGCCGGCACGTGATGACAACCCTTCTCAAAGAAAACATAAACTCGCACATCTCCCTTGCGGAAAACGAACTGGAATTGTTTTGTGGTTTGTTTGAGCATAAAACTATTAAAAAGAAAAGCTTTTTATTGAGTGAAGGCGAAGTTTGCCGGTTTGAAGGGTTTGTTGTAAACGGCCTTTTCCGTGTTTATCATATCGATAAAGATGGGTTCGAACAGATATTATATTTTGCAATGGAAAATTGGTGGGTAGCCGATATAGATAGCTTCACCAACGGTTTACCTTCCCAACTTTATATTGAGGCACTGGAGGATAGTGAAGTGCTTTTAATTTCGAAAAAGGACAAAGAGTTTGCCTACACAAATTTGCCTAAAATAGAAAAGCTATTCCGGGTGATGACTCAAAAAACACACGTTGCGTTACAGCGGAGGATGATAGATAACCTGGGCAAAACCGCCGACCAGCTTTATCTCGACTTTATTGAAAAATATCCGGCACTATACCAGCGCCTTTCCAACATTCAAATAGCTGCCTACCTGGGCATCAGCCACGAATTTTTGAGCAAGATAAGACGAAAGATTGCCGGCAAGTAATAAGCGCGGTTTCATTTATTGAACTTGTTCAATGTTTTTGAACATGGGATGATCGCATCTTTACAGCATCATTAACAACAACTAAATGAAACACATTCTTTCTGCAATAATCTTAACAATCTTAATTTCATTCAAAATGGACGTACAAGCACAAAGTTTCAAAACTATTGAAACAGGCAGTTTTAAACTCGAGGTTTATAACGCATCAGAAAACAGTTTTGGAGTAGCATCAGTCATCGTATCGGGAAAAACCGACGCGGTTTTGATTGACGCTCAATTTACCTTAGCAGATGCCGAAAAAGTAGCCGGAGAAATCAAAAAATCAGGTAAAAAATTAACAGCTATTTATGTTTCACATGGCGACCCGGATTTTTACTTCGGCCTTGAAGTATTCAAAAAATACTTCCCGGATGTTACCGCTTATGCGGCGCCTGCAACGGTTGAGCATATTAAAGCTACAGCACAAAAAAAATTAGAAGTTTGGGGCGAGCGGTTAGGTAAAGGGATTACCTCCAACGTTGTTTTGCCGCAGGTATTAAAAGGCAACAGCATTGAACTGGAAGGCGAGAAATTAGAAATTATTGGCATGGAAGAATTTCCAACCAAAACCTTTGTCTGGATCCCGTCTGCTAAAACGATTATAGGTGGTATTAATGTGTTTGGAACAACCTTTCACCTTTGGATGGCTGATGCGCAAACAACGGATGCCCGTAAGCAGTGGATAAATGTTTTAGATAAAATTGAAGCGTTGCGCCCCGCAATCGTGGTTCCGGCACACGCCAAATCTGAAAGTGCATTTGACCTGAGCGCTGTGCAGCATACTAAAAGTTATATCCAGGCATATGAAGAACTTTTAAAAACCAACAAAACTTCCGAAACATTAATTGCCGCCTTAAAAGCAAAATATCCTGCGCTTACTTTTGACATCGCCTTACAAATAGGCGCAAAAGTAAACACAGGCGAAATGAAATGGTAAAATCAATAATCATGTTAGGCCTGGCGGTGCTTTTGGTATGGCCGGGCTTTTTTTTAAGCAAACAAAAAATGACAAATCTTGAAATTATAAAAAGTACTTACGAAGGCAAAACTTCGGAAGAGAATGGAAAAAACCTGGCCAAATATGTGGCCGAAGACCTCGCCTGGACCGAAGCCAAAGGCTTTCCGTATGCGGGGACTTATATCGGTTTAGCAAATGTTGAAAAAAACGTTTTCGGCCGTTTAGGAAGCGAATGGATAGATTATAAGTTTACGCCTGAAGACTATGTGGCCGGCGACGATAAAGTTGTAGCCTACGGCACTTATACCGGCACCTACAAAATTACCGGGAAATATTTTGAAGCAAGGGTAGCCCACGTTTGGAAATTAAAAGATGGGAAAATTACAAATTTTGAACAGTTTGTTGATAGCCAGCCTGTAAACAATGCCCTAAAATAGCAGGGAAACTATCTGCTGTCATTTTTGGCTACAACAACAGTAGATTTGGATACACCTTCCGGTTTTCTGCGGCGGAACTTTGACCTAACAAAACATTACGACAATGAAAATTATAGTAACAGGTTCGTTAGGGAACATCAGCAAACCGCTATCGCAAGAGTTAGTACAAAAAGGGCACTCGGTTACAGTTATCAGCAGCAATCCCGAAAGACAAAAGGACATTGAAACCATTGGTGCAAAAGCTGCTATTGGCACAATGGAAGATGCAGATTTTCTAACAACTACTTTTAAAGGGGCAGAAGTAGTATATCTAATGGAGGCGCTGGGCTATGGCAGTTTTTTTGATCACAATCTTGACGTGATGGAGGCCATTAACAAGATTGTGAATAATTACAAACTAGCCATTCAGCAGTCTGACGTAAAACGGGTGGTGCATTTGAGCAGTATTGGAGCTCATGCCGACAAAGGAAACGGTATCCTTGCCTTTCATTACCATGCAGAAAGCATTTTAGGGCAACTGCCGGACGATATTTCTATTAAATTTATGCGCCCTGTTGGTTTTTACTATAATATGTTTGCATTTATACAAACTATAAGAACACAAGGCGCAATCATTTCCAACTATGGTGGTGATGACAAAGAACCCTGGGTTTCGCCTTTAGACATTGCGGCTGCTGTTGCAGAAGAAATTGAAAAACCTTTTGACGGCAGAACAATCCGTTACATAGCAAGCGATGAAGTATCACCCAACGAAGTAGCAAAAATTTTAGGTGAGGCAATTGGAAAACCTGATTTGAAATGGCTGACCATTCCTGACGAACAATCACTGAATGGTTTATTAGCTGCAGGAATGAATCCCCAAACTGCCAAAGGTTTTGTGGAAATGAATGCCAGCAGACGTGGCGGTATGTTGTATGAAGATTATTACCGTCATAAGCCAACGTTGAGTAGAATTAAGCTGAGAACTTTTGCAAAAGAATTTGCGGCTGTTTATAATCAACAATAATTATTTTAGTAACGTGACAAGCACTAAACTATATAGAATAAAAACAATCAGTGAGTTTCATCAACTGAGAGGTTTACCCAAACCAGAACATCCGTTGATAAGCGTAGTAGACTATGGTTCCATCAGGCATACTCCGGAGTTTAATGTTACAAGCTGGACACTTGATTTTTATTCTATCTCATTGAAAAGAAACTCCGCTGCAAAAATGAAGTACGGGCAGCAGGATTATGATTTTGATGAAGGCATTATGTTTTTCATGGCTCCAGGGCAGGTTTTCAGTGTTGAAATCAATAACAGTCTTCCATCAATACATTCCGGATGGATATTACTAATTCATCCGGATTTTTTATGGAGTACGTCTCTAGCCAAAACGATAAAGAAATACGAGTACTTTGACTATTCGGTAAACGAGGCATTGTTCCTTTCCGAAAAAGAAGAATCCACGATTAACAATATCATTCAAAACATTCAGCTGGAATATCATGCTAACATTGATAAGTTCAGTCAGGACATTATCATTTCGCAAATTGAAACTTTATTCAATTATGCAGAAAGGTTTTATCACCGCCAATTTATCACACGGAAAAAAGCCAATCACCAAATTCTCGATCGTTTAGAAGTTATCCTTGCCTCGTATTTCAATAGCGACATCCTTACCCTAAAAGGACTGCCAACAGTAGCCTACATTGCAGGCGAGTTAAATGTATCGCCCAACTATTTAAGTAGCCTGTTAAAGGCATTAACGGGGCAAAGCACTCAGCAACACATTCACGATAAGCTGATAGAAAGAGCCAAGCAAAAATTATCAACCACCAATTTATCAGTAAGCGAAATTGCCTACCAATTAGGCTTCGAACATCCGCAATCATTCAGCAAATTATTCAAAACAAAGACCCAGGTTTCTCCATTAGAGTTCAGGCAGGCGTTTAATTAATTTTGGTACGCTGTATCCGCCTTGTGCCTTATTTCAACTGGCTGCAAAATTTGGCCATCGATTTGGGTGTCATGCTCCAGTCGGGGGCTTTAATGTTGCCCCAGGCTTTGGGGTTATCATACAAGTTAAAGTAGTTTACGCCAAATATATGCGGGTTTGCATTTATTGTTTTGGCCGCATCGGCAAGCCATTTATCTTGAAAATCTTCTGATCCTTTAACGCCAAACTCGGTTATAAATAAGGGCTTATCTAAAAATCTCATCCGGAAATACTTTCTGCTAAATATGTTGCTGAATGCTTCCTGCTTATCCTGGTCGGTGATGTTTTTATCGGGCAGGCCATAAATGGCAATGCTTATATAGTCAACCACATCGCTGCCAGGCCAAAAATCAGCTGATCCCCTATCGCCGGCAGGGCCCCATACTTTCTTTACATTTTTACCTGGTCCGCCGTTAAATTGCATAAAATAACGGTAAGCGGCAATGTATGTAACCGGGTCCTGGCTTTGCCATGCGTAACGATGAATCGGTATCTCCATTTCGTGCATCCATCGCAAATAAACCGTTTGGTTGGTGGCCGAAATAATGCTGAATAATTTTGTTATCTGCTTATCAAAAGTGCCATTCAATATCCTTTCTAAAGTAAGGGTATCGGCTTTATGGGCAACATCTTTCCAGGGTTCCATGGTAACAATAACATCGTGGTGGCGGCCGGTAACTTCCAAAAAGCTTTTTTCAAATTCGCCGCGTTCTACTTGTCCCAAATCGGTAAATAAATGTTCAACACTAATGGCTTTCTGATTAAGCAATCGTTTATTCGGATCAAAAACGCCCACCATCAACGCTTTCCTGACGGCTTTAGGTTTGCAGCTGTCTGCATAATTACTATCCGTATATACGGTTTGGCGGTATTTATTAACGTAGGCCTTCTGCTCGGCCAGCCATGATGCATTGAAAGCGCCTTTGGTAATATTCCAAACATCCACAATTAAAACCGGCTTATTAATAAACCTTAAGCGGTGCAGTTTCTGCCTCATCATTTCCTGTGGTGTTTTTGCCATCGGGAAATAATTAAGGCTATATTCAGATGGGCTGCCAAGGGTGATGCTTACATAATCAACATTTTTATTTCCGGGCCAGTATTCGGTATCGCCTGGATAGCCGGATGGGCTCCACACCACTTTAGCCTTGGGTGCATACTGCTTTAACCTTTTTGCGAAATAATTAAATGCGGTAATGTACGATGCCGGCGATTGATATTGCCAGGGATAAAAATTTGTGGGCACCTCCATATCCGGGTTCCAGCGGATGTATGCCTGGTGTGGTGCTTTTGTAATGATGGATGCTAATTCGCGTATCTGATCGTCAAATTTCCCCTTTTTTAACTCTGTTAAAACATCGGTATTATAGTTTACGCCCGATAGCCAGGTTTCAACCGTTAACATAACATCGTGCTTCGCCAGCTCGTTTTCAATCTCGCCCTTGTCCGACCATAGCGCGTTGTTTCGCCAAACCGCCTTATATGCCGCTACATTACCGGGCTGCGCGTCGCTGCCTGGGTTGTGAGCGTTAAAAACGGCAAGTAAATGGTCATCGGCCGGATAATAAATGTTCAGATAATAAGAACGGTACAGGGGGTTAAGCAGCCAAAGCGCCACCGCCAGCAATACAATGCCCAAACCAATAAATAAATAACGTTTTGAACGGGTACTTTTCAAGGTTGTTAATTTTTAAGTGGAGTATTTAATGTAACATAATCATCGTTGACATTGGTGCCGTTTACAGCCACCATGTATAAACGATAGCCTTTATTGTTTGGCGGTATATTAACATAAACGGTGGGGCCTTCGCCCACTTTGCTCATATTGATAGCTGTGCCAAGCGCATTGGTTTTAACCAGGTACCATTCAAAACGCAGGTTGGTTTTTAAAAAAGTGGCAACATTCCATTTATCATACGCATATACCAACGCGCTATAGGGCAATAAGGCGCCTGTAGTAGTTGTTAATGCAGGCCTTAAAATTCTTACCGGCGGCAAATCATTACCAGGTATTTTACCGTGCCAGGTGGCGCTTATTTGATACAAATAAGGCTTGTTGCGTCCCCATACATCTTTTAACCCGTCGAAAGTGGTAACCGAACCGCTTTGCTGGTCTTGCCAGCTGGCATAAAAAACGCCCGTGTGCGGCCATACGGCTTTTTGTAAACTTTTTGGATTTACGTTGCTCATAAAGTACGGGGCGCCTATGCCCGTGGTAACATATTTTAACGATTGCTTATCCTTAACAATAAGGCCAAAAGCATCTATGGCTGGTATTTGGGCATGCAGTAAATTTACGGTGGTTGCCAACTCAGGTACCGACAGTACATCAAATGTTACGGGCCGGGCCGGGTCTGCAAGTTTAATATCATTAACCAATTGTTTTAACCACCTGATGTAGCGGTATTGGGCGTAAAATAATTGTGGCGCATGATAAAAACGGTTTAATTGCTGGTAGCTGTAATTGGCCAAATTCCAGGCGGTGATACTGGTATTGGTTTTATTTGTACTTACGGTTTTTAAAATAACCGAGGCTACGTCGTTTAAATTATCGACGTCATCAATAAAGTTTTGGGCATCGGGTATCCAAAAACTGTAATGAATTTTAAGCCCATGTTGCTCGGCAGCATCAAAAGTAGAGTGATCGTAAATATTTGGCCCGTATATTTTTACGGTATTTACACCGGCCTTACGCATTTCGTCAAAATCATTAACAATTATATTTTTTGTGAGCGGGGATATGTTTTTATACCAATAGTGGCCTTTTGGATAAATAACGCCCTGAACATCTGTAAATACATGGGGGTTTAACAGGATGCTTTTCACTTCGGCAAGCCTGTCGTTTTCGGCCTTAACGCTATCTGTAGATAAAGCCGGCCTTACAGGGGGCGCATACAACTTATTTTGATTAACAACCTGCCATAACCCGGCGGTATCTGTAGTAGTATTTTTAACAAGCGAGTTTTCTCCGTTATGCACTCCTTCAAAGTTGATATCATCCATATCGACAGCATCATTGGCGTCTTTGCTTGATACGTAAACGCTGATGCAAATAACAAGTACGGTAAGTATCATGCTCACTCTGCGTACGCCGGTATAAATCTTCCTCCTTAGCAGCCAAAAATATTTTTTACCCGTTTTTACATTATTTGCAATACTAAACATGGTGCTATGGTTGCCCAGGTACATCTGCAACTTAAGCTCAGAACTGGCTATGAGCATAAATACCATAAACATGCAATTCAACAATGCAATTGCCGACATGAAAAATGTAAACGGACTCCAATCGGTATAAAGGCCATAACCGATGGCTACCAATGATATCACCAGCACACCAATGTTGGGCAGGTTGTTTTTTAAATTTTTCTCGTCCTTAACATCTTTTGGTGTGGGGATGTACGGAACATTTTTACGGATAATGGTATATACAAAGCCTAATATAAAAATCCACCAGGTGCCGATAAGTAGCAGACCGCCCACTAAGTGAAAGCCCCGTTCATTATCCTCCATTACCCATTCCTGTACAAAATGCCTTATTAAAACAACCGATGTGATAAAAGGAACGCTGATGACCAAAAATTCCGAAAAGTCCATTTTTAACGGATACACATCCATGAAAAGCGACAAGATGGGGATAGAAAAATTGATTAAAAATATAAAGCCCGATAAGTAAAACAGGGGCAGCAGTCCATAGTGGATTTTTTGTCGCCAGGTAAATTTTGTAAACAGCTTTACATAGGAGGTAACCAAAAGCTCGAACACCCCGCGCGACCATTTTATCTGTTGCTTATAATAAGCTGATAAGGTAGCAGGCACCAGGCCGCGGGCCAATACCTGCGGCACATAAACAGATTTCCATTTTTTGGCGTGCAATTGCATGGCGGTATGCATATCCTCGGCCAATCCTGCGGCATGCCCGCCAATTGACTCCAGCGCGGTACGCCTGAAGGTACAATTGGCCCCGATAGCCTGTGCGGTACCATAGCTGTTCATACACATCATCATGGGGCCGTAAAAATGATAGGTTTGCTGCGCCGCACCCTTTGCTATCCAGCCAATGCGTTGGTTATAATAGGCCTGTACAACCTGTACGTACCCTATCTCGGGGTTATCGAAATGTGATACTATGGGATCAAGGAATTCCGGAAACGGCACATGATCAGGGTCAAGTACCAGGCACAACTCGCCGGATGATTGCGCTAAAGCATTGTTGATATTACCTGCTTTTGCGTTTACTTTTTTTACACGGGTAACATGGTGCACCCCCAACTGCTCACAAACCGATTTCAGATACGGATCATCGGCCTCATCGCATAAATAAGTTCGATGGGGGTAGGTTATATTTTGGATAGCGGTAAGCGTTTCTAAAATCATTTCGTAGGGCTCGCCCGCGCAAAATGTTGTAAAAATATCTACCGTATATTGCCTGGTTACCGGCGGCGTGGCCGGTACGCTGATTGACCAATAGTGGTACCACTCATAAATTACTTTAAAAAAGGTATAAATAAAGGTTACAATAAGCAGCCAGTAAAGGGGCTTATAACCAATAACCGATTCGTGAAGTAAGCTATACATGAAAAAAAACATGCAGGCCAGCCCTATCACAATCATCAACCTTAAATTAATCAGTTGCTTTTTTGAAGGTGGTTTTATATTACTACTATTCATGGATTATACAGCACGTAAAAAGGGACATTAGCGGTGGCGAAATAGCCGTTATTATTATACACATACACGTATAAGCGGTATGGGCCCTCGGTTTCCGGTACCTTAAATTTAATTATAGGCCCATTATTTTCGGTAACTGCGTTTTTGATATCCTTTAACGGTTTATCGTGAAAAATACCATTGGGCTTAAACCAATCCTCGGCAAACAACTGCCATTTATAAGTAAGTTTGGCGGTACCAGGTTCATTCATATAGGCTATAGCGAAAGAAGTGGTTTTAGGGCTAAGCAAAATGTTATCGCGGCCGCCTTTATTCTCCACCAGCATATATTTTATATCAGGCGCCCTGGCGGGCGGCTTTTTGCCGGTCCATAAATATTGCATGGCGTTAACTATTTCGGTTTGGCCGCCATGCTCATCAAAAAGACTAAACCAGGTGGGGGTAAGCTCCTGCTTTTGTCCCCAGTAAAAAACCATCGAACCTAAAAATCTTGGGTCATCTACCGGCATATAGTTACGGTAGGTGGCCAAATATTGCTCGGCTTTTTTTGTACTGGTATTTTCTACATAAGCGCCCCATACATTTTGGCTGGTTGCCACCCAAGGGCCTTCAACAGACCACTCTGTTATTAAAAACGGCCCGCTCCAAAGCCATTTAAAATCCTGCAGGTCTTGTTTTAAAGTTTGTATCGAACCAAAAATATTGAAAGATATAAAATCAATTTTTGTACGGTACCGTATATTGAAAATATTTTGTTTTTGAAACGTCATAACGGTTGTGGTAACCGGGTGCTGTGGATCGTTGAGGTGAATGCGATCAACCAGGTTATTAAAAACAGTATAAAACTGGTTAAACCGGGGCTTGAACGGGAACGTTAACTCGTTGCCCAGGCACCAGCACAAAAGCGCGGGATGATTTTTATACTTATTAACTAAAGCGATAATTTTCTTGGTAAAAACAGCCGCCTGCGGTGTATTATAAAACTCGTCCATCCGGAGGCTTGGCGGCATGGGCAAACCTACTATTACGGTTAGATCATTAGCCTGCGCCGAATCTAATATTTTGGCCAGGTGTACAGTATCCCAAACCCTTATGGTATTACCGCCAGCTTCCTTTAAACGTTTAAGATTAGTATAGCCTGCCGCTCCTTTTACCAAAAAAGGCTTGCCTTTGCGGTATAAGGTATATTTACCGTTTTCATTTTTTATATAAACAGTTTTGCCGGCATCATTAACGGGTTGCGCCTTATTACAGGCAAAGGAAAAAAAACAGGTTATTAAAATTAAATATGTGACGACTAATCTGAAAGAATAAAATTTCATAAATTTTAGGCCAATTCGCTTAAAAATGGAGTTTGGGTTTGTGATTAAAGGTGATTTTAGACGTTACATTTCGGAAACTAAACATACAGCTTTTTACGGGATTTAAACGTTTTATGTTGTGATTGGGTTTTAGCTGCGCCAATGGTTTTAAAAATTCAATAGCGGCCGGTTCAATATCACAACCTGTTTTTAAATTAAACAGGTTGTTACAAAACACTTACGCCGAAATAAATTGGCCGGTTTTATTTGAAATAGCTTAATTTTAAACATGATTTTCGTCCTCAATAAAACCAATACTATTGCCAACCAGTTTTTGGCCGAATTACGCGACGCCGAAATGCAGCAGGATAAGGCCCGCTTTAGGCAGAACCAGGAAAAACTGGGTCAGATTTTAGCCTACGAAATCAGCAAAACACTGCATTACCAGGCTAAGGAAGTGCAAACACCCTTGGGCATAGCCAATGTGAATATCCCTACCGACAGGCCGGTGTTAGGTACTATTCTGCGGGCCGGGCTGCCGTTTCACCAGGGCTTTATGCATTATTTTGATCAGTCCGAATCGGCATTTATAACCGCCTATCGTAAGGTAAAAAGAGGGGGCTCGTTCCTGATCCAGGTTGACCATATATCGACCCCAAACCTTGATGACAAAATCCTGATCCTGTGCGATACCATGCTGGCCACCGGTCAAAGCCTGGTATCTGTTTGTAAGGAGCTGATAGCGCAATACAATATTAAAGAGCTGCACATTGCCGCTGTAATTGCCAGCACCGTAGGCATAGCGCATGTACGCGCCAACCTGCCTAAAGCCAGACTATGGGTATGTGCTATTGACGAGGAAATGACCAGCAAAGCCTATATTGTACCCGGTCTGGGCGATGCCGGCGACCTTGCGTTTGGCGAGAAGGTTTAGGGGGAATTGAGATTTTCAATTTAGGTTTTTTAATTTTATAAGGGTGTTGATCTCCATAGATTACATTCGCATTTTTTATAAATTAGTCAGTAGTTTAACTCCTGTACAATGCTTGACGATTTTCCTTTTTATTTATGCCTGGTTATTGTGATATTATTATTGATCATGCTGAGCAGGAAAATAAAAGTTGCCTATCCTGTTTTGCTGGTTTTGGCCGGATTGGGAATCAGCTTCATTCCTGGCCTGCCTACCTTGCACATCGAATCTGAACTAATCTTTATTTTGTTTCTTCCGCCGTTACTATATGATGCAGCATGGCACATTTCATGGAAAGAGCTTTGGCACTGGCGGCGGATCATCGGAAGCTTTGCCTTCCTGGTTGTGTTTTTTACAGCGCTGGCGGTTGCGTTGGTTGTTAATCATTTTATTCCCGGCTTTACGCTGGCCCTGGGCTTTTTGCTTGGGGCAATAGTTTCGCCGCCGGATGCAGTAAGCGTAGGGGCTATTTTAAAATTTGTAAAAGTACCCAAGCGGCTATCTTATGTTTTGGAGGGCGAAAGCCTTTTAAATGATGCATCTTCGCTCATCATTTTCCGCTTTGCGCTGATAGCGGTGGCAACCGGTAATTTTGTTTGGCACCAGGCTGCTTTAAGCTTTGGGTGGATGCTGGCAGGCGGTGTAGGCATCGGGCTTATTGTTGGCTATGTGTTTATGAAAACGCATAAATACCTGCCAACCGATACCAATACAGATATCGCATTATCGCTGTTAACGCCGTATATCATGTATATAGCTGCCGAGGCCGTTCATAGCTCGGGCGTGCTGGCCGTGGTGAGTGGCGGCCTGCTGCTATCCAATTACCGGCTACGTTACCTGAGCAGCAGTTCAAGGCTGGGCGGTTTAAACGTTTGGGATAGCCTTAGCTTTGTGCTCAATGGTTTGGTATTTATGATCATAGGGCTCGATCTGCCGCAGATTACGGCCGGGCTCGAACAGGTATCAATTGCCACAGCTATTAGCTATGGTTTATTGGTAACCGGGGTTTTAATTGCCGGGCGCATTTTATCAGCGTTTGCCGCAGTGCTGGTTACCCTGGTAGCCCGGAATTTTATTACCGTTGCCGATCCGAGAAATCCTGGTTTTAAGCTTCCTTTTTTGATTGGCTGGTCGGGTATGCGTGGCGTGGTATCGCTGGCATCCGCTTTATCAATACCGGTTTACCTGGCCAACGGATCGGCTTTTCCGCAGCGAAACCTTATTTTGTTCATCACATTTGTAGTCATATTAACCACCTTATTGTTGCAGGGTTTAACCTTGCCCTACTTGATCAGGAAACTGAATTTAACCGACCCCGATGAAGTGGCGCCCGACGAAGAAGTTTATAACGATATCAGGAAACAGCTAAACCAGCATGCGCTGCTATATTTAAATTCAAACTGCTGCGAGCAAGTGAGCAGGCAGCCAATGCTTCAGCAAATGGCGCTTAAGTGGCAAAATAACGATCAATCGGCTGATGGTTTATTGATGACAGAAGAATCTAAATCCGTTTACCGCGATGTGCTGAACCTGCAAAGGAAATGGCTGATAAACAAGAATAAAGAAGATGTGAATATTGACGAAGAAATCATCCGTCGGCACCTGTTATACCTTGACCTGGAGGAAGAAAAACTGCAGTTTATTTAGGCTGAATTTTTTATCACAACGTAATCCCCACTTCAGGCCCATTCAATGCCAATTGTTTGAATATTGTAACTTTTGGTTTGAATATTGTAACCTGTAACACGTTCAGATACTTAACTTTATCTTGTATTTCAACTTACTTCCAAATTTGTCAATATGGATAGTTTAACCATTACTATTAACGGAAAACAGCAAGTGGTGAAAGCCGATCCGGATATGCCCCTGCTTTGGGTTATCCGCGACCTGGCAGGCCTTACCGGCACCAAGTTTGGCTGCGGCGTAGCGCAATGCGGCGCCTGTACCGTGCACCTGAACGGCGAGGCCGTACGTTCATGCGTAACCAAAGTAAGCCGGGCGGCCGGGCAGCAAGTAACAACCATCGAAGGCCTTTCAAAGGGCAACGACCACCCGTTGCAAATAGCATGGGCCGAATTGGATGTACCGCAATGCGGCTACTGCCAGTCGGGCCAGCTCATGTCGGCGGCTGTATTGCTGCGGGAAAATGCCAACCCTACTGATCAGGATATTGATGATGCCATGTCTGGTAACATTTGCCGCTGCGGAACGTATCCGCGAATAAGGGCCGCCATACATAAAGCTGCTCAAATGCAGCGGGAAGGAGTAAAATCATGAACCGTCGCGCATTTTTACAGTCGGGTACCATTTTGGGCGGAGGGCTGCTTATTTCATTTACTATTCCGCATGCCAATAAGCTGGCGGCGCTGGGTAAAACAACGGCCGACGCGGGTTTCGCGCCCAATGCTTTTTTAAACATCGCAACTGATAATACCATAACCGTATACCTAAGCCATGTGGAAATGGGGCAGGGAATATGGACCACACTGCCAATGCTACTGGCCGACGAACTGGATGTAGACCTGAACCAGGTAACCGTTAAACACAGCGGTGTTGGCAAGGCTTATAATCATACCATATATGGTATCCAGATAACAGGCGGCTCCAGTTCAACCTGGTCCGAGTTTGACAGGTACCGCAATGCGGGCGCAACAGCCCGTGTGTTGTTAACCCAGGCGGCAGCAAAAAGATCGGGGGTAGCGGTTGAAAACTGTAAAACCGAAAAGGGCTATGTGGTTGCCGCAGGCAAAAAATACACTTACGGCGAACTGGCAGCAGATGCAGCACTTTTGCCGGTACCTCAGCAGGTTCCGTTAAGGCCTAAAAAAGATTGGAGATACATTGGCAAGGGCGCCGGGCGTATAGATGCCACCGTAAAAACCAATGGCGAAGCCAAGTTTGGCCTGGATATCCAGTTTCCGGGTTTGTTAACGGCCGTTGTGGCTCACGCTCCTGTTTTTGGCGGTAAAGTGCAATCATTTGATGCTACCAAAGCAATGCAGGTGGCAGGGGTAGTACAGGTAGTGCAAATTCCGACAGGAGTAGCGGTAATTGCCAATCATTTTTGGGCTGCACAGCAGGGACGAAAAGCCTTGCAGGTAACCTGGGATAATGGGGCCGGTGCTGCACTGTCAACATCTAAACAAACAGAAGCCTACAAAAAGCTGGCAGCTACGGATGGACTGGTAGCCCAGCAAAAAGGCGATGCTGCTGCCGGCCTAAGTAAAGCGAGCAAAGTAATTGCAGCGCAATACGTATTCCCGTACCTGGCACATGCGCCCATGGAACCCATGAATTGTACCGTAAACCTGCAAAAAGACAGCTGCGAAATATGGACCGGAACACAAATGCCCGGTATTGACCAGGTGGCAGCAGCCAAAATACTGGATATGAAGCCCGAACAGGTTAAAATAAATGTTACTTTTTTGGGTGGTGGTTTTGGCCGCAGGGCTACGCCAACCTCCGACTTTGTGACCGAGGCTGTTCATATTGCCAAAGCCAGCGGTAAGCCGGTAAAAATGGTTTGGACACGCGAAGATGATATGAAAGGCGGTTATTACCGCGGGTTTTGTGTGCACGATGTTAAGGTTGGCTTAGATGCGCAGGGATTGCCCATTGCCTGGAAACATAATATTGTGGGGCAATCAATTATGGGGGGCGCTCCTATGTTTGGCCCGCCACCACCGGTAGATAATACGTCTGTAGAAGGGGTTAAAGGTTCGCCTTATATTGCCGGTGTACCAGATCATTATATAGGGCTACATACAACCAAAGAGGTAGTACCTATCCTCTGGTTCCGCTCTGTAGGGAATACCCATACCGCATACGCAATGGAGACGATGCTTGACGAACTGGCACATGCTGCAGGCCGCGATCCGGTTGATTACCGCCGCGCTTTGCTTAAAGATCATCCCCGCCACCTGGCCGCGCTTAACCTGGTTGCCGATAAGGGCGGATGGGAAAAGCCGGCTGCCCAGGGGCGGTACAAGGGTATTGCTGTACACGAGGCTTTTGGCAGCTATGTTGCCATTATTGCCGAGGTGAGTATAAACAATGGGCAGGTGCACGTACATAAAATTGATTGCGCTATAGATTGCGGCCTGGCCGTTAACCCCGATGGTGTGAAGGCACAAATGGAAAGCGGTATTATTTTTGGCCTTACCATGGCCTTATATGGCGAAATAACCCTGGAAAACGGGAAAGTGCAGCAGAATAACTTTTATGATTACCGTATCGCCCGGATGAATGAGTCGCCGGAAATTAACGTGTTTATAGCGGACAGCAACGAAAAAATGGGCGGCGCCGGCGAATGTGCTGTACCACCCACAGCCCCGGCTATTGTAAATGCCATTTTTGCCGCTACCGGCAAACGGATATACAATTTGCCTATCATGAACTATAAACTTACCCTGGCATGAAGAAACTAATTTTTATCACCATTACGTTATTTATCGCCGGCTCGGTAGTATTATCGTTTAAAGCGGAGGACGCCAAACCGGTAAAAGCCCCGGTGATGGTTAAAGATAGCATTGCCTCTGTTAAAGCCTTTAAGCAGGTGTACACGGTGTTAATGAGCGCACGCTGTATGAATTGCCATCCATCAGGAAACATTCCGTTGCAAGGCGATGACAGCCATTTGCATACCATGTTGCCCCAAAGGGGAGTTGACGGCAAGGGCGTTTATGCCATGAAGTGTTCCAACTGCCATCAGCCAACCAATACGCCAGGCCTGCATACGCCCCCGGGAAATCCAAACTGGCATTTACCACCGGCCGATATGAAGATGGTTTTCCAGGGCAAAACGCCGCGCCAGTTGGCTAAGCAATTGATAGATCCAAAACAAAACGGCCATAAGGACCTGAAAAAACTGATAGCACACGC
>Ga0075366_10000236_pt1 | contig 24531 bp, 20 predicted proteins | sample EndMethybrTD3031_FD_72351 | JGI IMG/M metagenome (GOLD analysis project Ga0075366, IMG submission 72351) | Populus endosphere microbial communities from Tennessee, USA - Endosphere MetaG P. TD hybrid TD303-1 | ecosystem: Host-associated > Plants > Roots > Endosphere | place: USA: Tennessee...
GCCGAGGCGCGACTTCGCACTTGTGGAAAGCTGCGTGGCGCGTTCGCCAAGCACGGTCGCCTCACCGCTGTCGGCGAAGGCAAGCCCGAGCATGCAACGCAGCAAGGTGGTCTTGCCCGCACCCGTGCGGCCGATCAACCCGATCGTGCAGCCCGGTTCGAGCTGCAGTGATATATCGCGCAGGATGGCTTTGTCGCCGCGACGATGGGCGAGGTGATGCGCTTCGATAAGCGGAGCGGACATGGTTTTCAGTTTCCTTTTTGGTCTTTCAGTGTCTGGCGCAGAGCCGCCAGGACTTCATGTTCGGTGAGGCCAAGCTGGACGGCCTCATTCGCAACCCTTTCCAGTGCGGGCTGCAGGAGGTTAAGCCGGTTGTCCTCTACCGAGGCGCTATCCGCTACCGACATTGCGGCCCCCCGATTGCGTTGCAGGATGCCCTCTGCCTCCAGCAAGCTGAACGCCTTGGATATGGTCATGGGGTTCACTGCATGCGCTGCGGCGAATGCGCGCACCGACGGCAACTCATCGCCCGCTGTGAGTTGCCCCGCCGCAATGAGGCGCCGGATCTGCGCCATGAGCTGACGGTAGATCGGTTCGGGCTGGTGGGGGTCGAGGTGGAAACGGGATGGCATCGCGGAACTATAGTGTATTAATTCACTAATACACAAGATGTGACGACGTTTTTTGTTATTGCTTTTCGACGGACGTCCTGGCGAAGGCGCCGATGTGCTTCCCATCACGCGTCGGCGCCGCGTACCGGAGGTGTGTGACAAGTTGCACGGTGCCGTGTGACTCTATTCACCTGTCGTCGGCCGCGCTTCCGTTTTGCGCCTGCATTCGCTTATGCTTTCGCCACATAAGCCGTTACAACGGTCATGAAGTATGAAAATCCAGGTGTCTCCATGGAGTCGGGCACTGCTTTATCGGTAGCGATAAAGACTGTTGCAGATCGCTCGATCCCGTCCCCATCGTGCATGCCAAGGTGCTTGCGAATACCAGAGTTGCCTCGATCACGCTGTTCTGACCCCGCAGCCTGGCAGAGTTTTTGCATCGCCTTTCTGTTCAAAAATTGCCCAGCGACCGTGAATGGTTAATCGCCTCGAAATACATTCGATCTGGAGTGGTCTGGTTCAAGCCTGGAAGGTGATCTGGCAGGATGCTGGCGACCCGCAACGCTGGGCGGCCTTCGCTCCGCACTGCGATCGACTGATGGTGCTGGCCCGTCAGCAGGGCCTGACACGCATCGAGACCGAGTTGATGCCTTTGCTGGAGTTGTTGCAGACGCTTTCCACTCCCGGCGAAGAAGACAAGGCGGTAGTGGATCGTTTGCTGCCCGGAGTGTTCGCCGCGGTGCGCGAAGTTTGCAGCGATGGATATGAGCACGAAGCACGGGGTGGCAATCACGGCATGCCGGTGGTGGTCATGCTGGTGCAGCACGCTTCGGTATGGAGGGAGCTGGGTCAGCAGATGGAGCAGTACGGTTACCGTCTGCAGACATTTTCAAACTACCGGCTCGGTATGCAGGCGGCTATCACGGCACGGGCGATCGCCGTGGTGGTGGAGTTGGGAACGGAAGATGATCCCGGCGTCATGGGTCTGATTGACGAGCTCAATCGTTACGGCCCGAAATGGTTTGCCCTGGCGCGCGAAGCGAACTTCGCCTTGCGGCTGGCGGCGGTGCGACATGCTTCACAGGGTTTCTTCCTGATGCCGCTTTCCGCACCGATACTCGCTGATGCGGTCGATCCGCTGACCTTCAAGACCAAGGAAGAGCCCTATCGCGTACTCATCCTGGATGACTCGCCGACAGTGCTGGCGTCGATACGCAAGACACTCAACCAGTTCCCGAACATTCACACGCAGACCTTGCGTCAGCCCGAACAAGTGCTTGATGTGATGGGCGAGTTTTCGCCGGATGTGCTGTTGCTCGATTTTCACATGAACGGTTGCAATGGGCTCGAAGTCGCCAAGATCATTCGCCAGAACAAGACTTTCGAGTCTGTGCCGATTGTCTATCTCACGGCCGAGACAAGCGAGCACGTGCAACTCGAAGCAATGCGCAATGGCGGTGATGACTTCCTCACCAAGCCAATCAGTCAGGCACAGCTGGTGAATACCGTTATCAGCAAGGCCGAACGCTATCGTGGCCTGCGCAAGCTAATGGTGGAAGACAGCCTCACCGGCCTCTATAACCACGTCAAGGCCAAGACCCTGCTGCAACAAGCGATCCTCATGGCGGAGCGGCAGAAGAGTACGGTCAGCTACGCGATGCTCGACATCGACCACTTCAAGAGGGTCAATGACACGTACGGCCACTCTGTGGGCGACAAGGTGATCCGTGCGCTGGCGCGCTTTCTAAAACAGCAGGTGCGCCGTGCGGACGTGGTCGGACGTTATGGCGGCGAGGAGTTCGTCATCGTTTTCTTCGACTGCACACCCGACGACGCGTTCGAAAAGCTCAACGAGATGCGCGAGGCTTTTGCGCTCGTGCAACACACCTACGAAGGCGGCAGTTTTTCGGTGACTTTCAGCGCGGGTATTGCCGATTTTCCGGCATATGTGACGATGGGTGAGCTGGTTGTGGCTGCGGACGAAGCACTTTACGCGGCCAAGCGCGCGGGTCGTAATCGCGTGATGAGACCGTAGGACCGGGGCCTGTCGATCAGGCCTGATAGCGTGTCGGATCGACCAGCCCTGCAGCCGCGAAACCTTCACTGCGCAAGCGACACGAATCGCAGACACCGCAGGCATGACCGTTCGCATCCGCCTGGTAGCAGGACACCGTCATGGCGTAGTCCACCCCCAGGCTTGAGCCGAGCCGGATGATGCTGGACTTCGACAGATCAATCAGCGGCGCATGGATCTTCAGGCTATTGCCTTCGACGCCCGCCTTGGTTGCAAGCTTGGCGAGCGTTTCGAAAGCGGCCAGGTATTCCGGTCGACAATCCGGATAGCCCGAATAGTCGACCGCGTTGATGCCCACGTAAATGTGCTGCGCGCCCAGCACTTCGGCCCAGCCAAGTGCCAGTGACAGCATGACCGTGTTGCGCGCGGGTACATACGTGACAGGAATGCCGGGCTGCACGCCGTCGACCGGCAAGGCGATGCGGGAGTCCGTTAATGCCGAGCCCCCGAATTGCCCGAGGTCGACCTGTGCGATGCGGTGTTCACGCGCATTCAGGGCAGCCGCCACGCGGGTTGCTGCGGTCAGTTCAGCCACATGGCGCTGACCATAGGCGACAGACAGGGCATAACATTCCAGGCCTGCATCGCGAGCAATGGCAAGACAGGTGGCGGAGTCGAGACCTCCGGAAAGCAGAACGACGGCGCGGTTCGGGTTCATGATGAATCGTGGTGAAGGCTTGAGGGGAGATTCGTGCAAGGCCGAATTATCGCCTGTTGCCGCTGCGTCCGTCTGGTGTATCAGGTAGTGATATCGCCCGAGATATAACTCGATAGCTGTGCAATGGTCTGGCGCTGCTCTTCCATGACCGCCTTCACTGCATCGCCGATGGTGACGATGCCGATGAGCTGACCGCGGTCAACGACCGGCAGGTGACGGAAGCGGTTTTCCGTCATGATCGCCATGACGTCATCGACGTCCTGACTGGGGGAGATGGTCAGCAAGTTCTGGGTCATCACCTCGCGAATGCGCGTGTCCTTGGAATTGCGGCCGCGCAGGGCGACTTTGCGCGCGTAGTCGCGCTCGGTGAAGATGCCGACCAGACGCTCGCCTTCGAGAACCAGTACAGCGCTGATATCGGTACGGGCCATCAGGTCCAGCGCCTCGTAGACCGAAGTGTCGGGCATGACGGAGTGGATCTGGCTCGATTTCCCCGACAGGATTTCCTGGACCGTGGTGCTCATGTTTTATCTCCACTGGGTGACAGGTTTGAGTTTGGCTGGAACATGGCTCATGCGCAAGCTCAGGGTTCATGCCATGACGAGCTGCCATGCAAAGAACGCCCACAGCAGGAACAGTACCAGTGAGCTGGCTACAAAAGCCATGAAGCGATGCAGGACCCGGTTGTAAGTGAGATGAATGGCAGCATGCAGTGCGCGTAATGCAACGTAGGCCCAGGCACCCACGATGAAGACCGGATGCTCCATGCCGACAATCGCGAGACTCATGCACAACACATAAAACAGCACGGGCATTTCGAACAGATTGGCAAAATGGCATGTCTTCCATGAGAACGCTTCGCTTGTCCTTGTCTGGCGCTCGGGATTACTCCCAGCGGACACGCCCCATCTGTCGGCGATCGCGTTTTGTCGGGCGGCCACGCATGTCGTCGGCCGGCTCATGTTCCACGCGACGGGCCTCGATTCTGGCAAGACGCGCAGCGATGCTGTCGGTCGTCTCCTCGTAGAGCGTGCGCGCAATGGTGGCGGAGCCGCGTTTGTCGGCAACGGCCTGTACGATCAGTTCCCAGCGTTGCTCGCCGATGACGAGCTGAATCCTGTCGCCTGCGCGCACGGCATGAGCCGGTTTGATACGCGTGCCATTGAGTTGAACGTGGCCGCCATCGACAGCGTCCGTGGCGAGCGTGCGTGTCTTGAAGAAGCGCGCTGCCCAGAGCCATTTGTCGATACGGACGCCTTCACCACCGCGCTCTTTCCCGCTGTCTTTCTGGCTCACGTGGCTGATCCTCTCAGGGCAATATGGATTCCAGTGAGTAGAGGCTTTCGATGCTCTCGCGCTGACGTACGAGATGCACCTTGTCGCCATCCACCATCACCTCGGCGCAACGGCCGCGCGTGTTGTAGTTCGAACTCATGGCCATGCCGTAAGCGCCGGCGGAGAGGATGGCGATAAGGTCGCCCTCGGCCAGTGCAAGTTCGCGGTCATGACCGAGAAAGTCACCGCTTTCGCAAATCGGACCGACGATCTCATAACGCTGAGCACGCGCGGGGGATGGCTTGACGGCGACCATCTCGTGATATGCGTCATAGAGTGCCGGGCGGGCGAGGTCGTTCATGGCTGCGTCGACGACGGCGAAATTCTTGCTCGTGCTGTGCTTGAGATATTCAACCTGGGTAAGCAGCAGGCCGGCATTGCCGACCAGCGAACGACCCGGCTCGAAGCACAGTTGCTCCTTGCGGCCTTCCATCGCTGCCAGCAGGGGCGCGGTGTAGTCGCGCATGCTGGGTGGCACCTCGTCGTTGTAGCGAATGCCGAGGCCTCCGCCGAGGTCGATGTGCTCAAGCGCAATGCCCTCCGATTCAAGCGTCTCGACGAGGCCACGCAACTTGGTGGCCGCTTCGGCCATCGGTGCCGGATCGAGCAATTGCGAACCGATATGACAGGCGATGCCGCTGATTTTCAGATGCTTCGATTTGGCAGCCTTGCGGTAAAGCGCGAGTGCTTCATCGAACGCCACACCGAACTTGTTGTCGCGCAGGCCGGTGGAAATATAGGGATGTGTCTTCGGGTCGACATCCGGATTGACGCGGAAGGCAATCGGCGCGCGTACACCGATTTCAGCCGCGACGGATTCAAGTCGATCCAGCTCGGCGGGTGACTCCAGATTGAAGCAGCGCACGCCGGCACGCAACGCCTGTAGCATTTCAGCCCGATTCTTGCCGACACCGGAAAATACGACCTTGTCGGCCGCGCCACCGGCGGCCAGGACGCGCGATAGCTCACCGCCCGAAACAATGTCGAAGCCTGCACCGAGCCGTGCGAATACATTCAGTACGCCGAGGTTGCTGTTGGCTTTTACGGCATAGCAGACCAGTGCGTCGCGACCCGCCAACGCCGTGCGCCAGTTATGCCAGGCTGTTTCCAGCGCGGCACGCGAATAGACATAGGTCGGCGTACCGAACTGTGCGGCGATGTCTGCCAGCGCGATGGATTCGAGTTGCAGGCCGTGGCTGCCTTCGGTAAGTGTCGAGATAGGGAAGCGGGTCATGGAGATCAGGGGAGATTGGCGATAACTCAGGGTTGGGTCTTTGGCGCAGACTGGGCCGCCGGAGCCGAGGCCGCCGTCGGTGCTTTGCTATGATCGGGCGTCGGGATAGGCGTTGCTGGCGCAGGTGCCGCAACCGGTGCTGGAGCCGGTCCGGTCGAGGCGGGTGGTGGCAGGTAGAGACCGCCCTTGATGCCGCAAGCTGCGAGAGCGGCGCATGCCACCAGGACAGTCACCGATACCGCAAGTGGGGTCAAACGTTTTGTTGGGCTCATGCCTGACCAATCGAAGTAAAACCTAATGGTAGCAAGGAGTCATTCCATTTCTAAATCAATACTGCCTTTGTCGGGTTTCGCCGGCCGTGCCGCAGTACTGATCTACCTGGTCAGGCAAAATTGATCGTTGCCGCATTAGTGAGTTACCAACGGAGCAGGAGCATCATGGACGAGAACACATTTCTGGACAGGGCTGACGCGGAGATGGCACGACTCGAAGCGGCTATCGAAGCTGCCACCGACGCAGCAGATATTGACCTGGATATCGAGTCGAAACCTGGCGGCATTCTCGAACTGGAGTTTGCTGACGGCAGCAAGATCATCATCAACCGTCATGCCGCCGCCCGCGAGATCTGGGTGGCGGCTCGCTCCGGGGGCTTTCACTACAAGCCGGACGGGGAGCACTGGATCAATACTCGTGACGGCGAAGAATTATACGCAGCGCTGGCCAGACTGATTGGACAGCAGGCTGGCGTGGCGATCAGCTTTGCCTAGTTGGCTGCAGGAGCACTGTTGTTCGATGCAGGCTCTCCGGGCAGATTCTCTTCATATATGAAGTCGTCCGAGCCCTTGTCGGTCTTGACGTGCACCAGTCCTGGAGGCATCGGGATAACTTGCTCGGGTACACCTTTCAAGGCTTTTTCCATGTAGCCGATCCAGATCGGCAGGGCCAGCACGCCGCCTGTTTCGCCAGAGCCGAGCCGTTTCGGCTGGTCGTTACCCACCCAGGCAATGCCGACAAGATTTGGCTGGTAACCGCAGAACCAGGCGTCGACGTACTCGTTGGTTGTGCCGGTCTTGCCAGCAAGGTCTCCGCGTCCCAGTGACATGGCCTTGCCAGCGGTGCCTCGCCGTACCACGTCCATCATCATCGAGTTCATCAAGTAAACATTCCGGGCATCAAGCACTCGCTCAGACTGCTTGCCGGCCACTGCGGGATCGACACGGGCGACAACGCGGTCTTTCTCGTCGCGAATTTCCTTCACGACGAAAGGCTGCACGCGATAACCGCCATTGGCGAAGATTGCGTAAGCGCCCGCCATTTGCCACGGCGTAACGGCACCAGAACCCAGGGCCAGGGTCAGGTAGGGAGGATTCTTGGTCGGGTCGAAGCCGAAGCGGCTGGTGACGTAGTCCTGTGCGTAGGCTGGATCAATGGCCTGCAACAAACGCACGGCAACCATGTTCTTGGATTTTGCCAGCGCAGTGCGCAGCGTCATTGGTCCGTCATACTTGCCGTCGTAATTCTGCGGCGACCAGGCCTGACTGCCAGTGGCGCTCGCAGAGAAACTCAGGGGCGCATCGTCGAATATGCTCTCGGGCGTGAAGCCCTTTTCAAGCGCTGCGGAATAGATGAAGGGCTTGAAGCTTGAGCCAGGCTGGCGCCAGGCTTGCGTAACGTGGTTGTATTTATTGCGGTTGAAATCGAACCCGCCCACCAGGGCGCGGATCGCGCCGGTGTTCGGGTCCAGCGAGACGAAACCGGCTTCAACTTCCGGTGGTTGTGTAATTGCCCAGCCCTTGGCGGTCTTCACGACGCGGATCAGCGAGCCACGACGGACCTGCTTCTGCTGCGGCGCATTGGCGGCAAGCATTGCAGTCGCGTATTTGAGGCTATCGCCGCTGACGTCAATCAGTTCTCCACCGCGCATGTAGATATGAATCTGCTTGGGCGATACGGACAGGACGATAGCTGACTTGATTTCGTCCTGATCTGCATAGGCGTCGATCAGCTCTTCCAGCTGTTCGTCCTGCTCCGATTTGATATCGGCCAGATCCAGTTGCGCCTCGGCACCGCGATAGCCATGGCGCCGTTCGTAATCAAGCACGCCGCGACGCAAAGACTGGTATGCGGCAGCCTGGTCCAGCTTTGTTATCGTTGTGATGACCTTTATGCCGCGCGTGTAGGCCTCATCCTTGAACTGATCGACCGCCATCTGGCGCGCCATCTCGGCAACGTATTCCGCGTGTAGCGAGATGAGCGGCTGCGTGGATTGCTGGGATTTGCTGATGGCCAGCTTGATGGGCTCGGCCACAGCCTTGTCGTATTTCGGAGCATCGATGTAAGCCAGCTCTTTCATTCGCCGCAAAACATAATGCTGCCGTTGCTTTGCACGCTCGAGATTGACGACCGGGTTATACGCAGAAGGCGCCTTTGGTAAGCCCGCAAGCATCGCGCATTCGCCAGCGGTTAAGTCTTTGAGATTCTTCCCGTAATAGATCTGAGCAGCAGCGCCGAAGCCATATGCGCGTTGACCGAGATAAATCTGGTTGAGATAAACCTCAAGAATCTGGTCCTTTGTCAGGTTTTTTTCGATCTTCAACGCGAGCAATATCTCGTAGAGTTTGCGACTGACGGTCTTCTCGCGGCTGAGGTAGAAATTGCGTGCGACCTGCATGGTGATCGTGCTCCCTCCCTGCCGACGAGCGCCGCCTAGCAGGTTGAGAGCAGTGGCTCGGGTGAGTCCGGCAAAATCAACACCACCATGTTCGTAGAAGCGGTCATCTTCAGCGGCAAGAATGGCGTGTTTGAGGTCGGGCGGAACGTCCTTCATGGCAACGTAGCTGCGACGCTCCTCACCGTACTCGCCGATCAGTTCGCCGTCGGCGGTGTAGATGCGTAGCGGAATGCGCGGTTTGTAGTCGGTAATCGAAGCAAGGTCGGGCAGCTTGGGCCATGCAAACGCGGCAGCGATACCGACCGAGGAAACGGCCAGAAGACAGAGGCCAAGAAGTACGCCGACGGCGATGAATAGAGGTTTGCGCATAGTGGTTCGTATGTTAGCTGGCCGATTATAGGCGGCAGGTGCCCCCGATAGGCATAACGTGACCGTTCGGCGTGGGTTTGCTTTACATATCTGATGACTTACTGCTAGGATTTAAAGTAGATTTGTGGTATTGCTTCTAACTATCGGATTTTAAACGATATTCCACAGGATGGCCCCGCGTGATTGATTTCGCTTCCTTGCTGGGAGGACGTTCCCGACCCTTGATTGGGCTGGATATTTCGTCTTCTGCAGTGAAAATGGTCGAGCTGACAGAAGCTTCGAACCAGTACCGCCTTGAGCGCTACGCCATCGAGCCCTTGCCGCGTGATGCGGTGAGCGACGGGAATATCGCCAGCCTGGACGTGGTGGCAGATGCCATTCGCAAGGCTTGGAAGCGACTCGGCACGAATACCAGGAACGTCGCACTGGCACTGCCTTCAGCCGCTGTAATTACCAAGAAAATTTCGCTTCCCGCCGGTTTGCGTGAGCTCGACATGGAAATTCAGGTCGAGTCCGAAGCCAATCAGTACATCCCCTTCGCGATTGAAGAAGTCAATCTGGACTTCCAGGTGCTTGGCCCGATGCAGGGCGGCAATGAAGAAGTCGAGGTTCTGATCGCCGCTTCCCGCAAGGAAAAAGTTGAAGACCGTGTTGCCGCAGCAGAGTCGGCCGGGCTCAAGGCGATCGTCATGGACGTCGAATCCTTTGCCGCGCAGGCCGCATTTGAATTGATCCGGCGCAAGCTCGACAAGGACGAGGGTGAGGGCAAGGTTGTCGCAATGGTCGACATTGGCGCCAATGTCATGAAAGTGGCGGTGATTCGCGACGAAAACGTACTTTACGCACGTGAGCAGGCGTTCGGCGGTTTTCAGCTCACCCAGGACATCATGCGTAACTATGGCATGAGCACGGAAGAGGCTGAAGCGGCCAAACGCTCAGGCAGCCTCCCCGAGAATTACGAGCACGAATTACTGCGTCCATTCATGGACAGTCTGGGGCTGGAAGTGTCGCGTGCGCTGCAGTTCTTCTTTACATCGACGCAATTCAATCAGGTCGACCAGATTGTCCTCTCCGGTGGTTGCGCCGTTGTGCCGGGATTGGAACAAATCGTGGCTGGGCGTACCCAGGTCGCCACACAGATCGCTAATCCTTTTGTGGGGATGTCCTTGGCGCAACGTATTCGGCCAAAGAATCTCGCCAGTGACGCTCCTGCCCTCATGGTCGCGTGTGGCCTGGCCATGCGGAGGTTTGACGCATGATTCGCATTAATCTTCTCCCGCACCGCGAAGAAGCCCGCAAGCAAAGGCGGAACCAGTTTTATACGTTGCTCGGACTGGTTGCATTGCTGGGCAGTGCAGTCTGGTTTGTAGGCCACTTTTCCATCAGTCAGCGTATTGAGGCGCAGGAATCATCCAACGATTTCGTCAAGCGTGAGATTGCGGTACTGGACAAGGAAATCGCCGAAATCAAGCGTCTGCAAGAACAAACACAGGCACTGCTGTCGCGCAAACAGGTGATTGAATCCTTGCAAAGCAACCGCGCCGAAACAGTGCACGTGTTCAATGAGCTCGGCAAGCAGGTGCCCGAAGGCGTGTTCATCCGTTCGGTGAAGCAAAATGGCGCCCGTATCAATCTGCTTGGTTATGCACAGTCCAATGCGCGAGTCTCCCAGTTGATGCGCAATCTGGACGCTTCACCCATTTTCGAAAAACCCGAGCTGGTTGAAATCAAGGCGGCGGATTTCAATCGTCGTCGCGTCGGGGATTTCAACCTTTTCGTGTCGATAGAAAAAGCGCCTGCAGATCAGCCTGATCAAAAGAAGACTGACGCTGGCAAGGAGCTAAAAAAATGAGTGCTCCCAATGCTCTGCAGGGACTGCGTGGCTTGAGCTTTGAGCAGGTTGTCAACGACTTCCGTCAAATTGACCCCAATGACCCTGGCGTTTGGCCGATTGTGCCACGTGTTGTCGTGCTGGCTGTGCTGTTCATTATTGTCGTGGGATGTGCGTGGTGGTTTGACTGGAGTGCTCAACTCGACATGTTTGATCAGCGTCGGCAGGAAGAAGTGAGGCTCAAGGAAGAGTGGCTGGGCAAGAAGCGTCAGGCAGTCAATCTGGATGAGTACAAGCGCCAGCTGGCTGACATAGACCGCCAATTCGGCGCGTTGCTCAAACAACTCCCCAATCGTTCAGAAATGGAAGCCTTGCTTGTCGATGTAAATCAGGCTGGTCGAGGACGTGGTTTGCAGTTCGAACTATGGAAACCTGGGACGGAGTCGGTGAAAGAGTTTTATGCAGAGCTACCCATCTCCTTACGCGTAACGGGTAGTTATGCGGATTTGGGTAACTTCGCGGCGGATGTGGCCAAGCTGCCTCGGATTGTGACCTTGCGTGACATTGTCATTGAAGCCGCTGGTGCAAATGGCTTGAAAATGGACGCCAGCGCAGTGACTTATCGTTACCTCGATGATGAAGAAGTAGCACAGAAGAAACGTGAAAAATCTGCGGCGGTGAAGAAATGAAGATCGCGACGCCTAGGGGCCATTCAGGTTCGAACGAATATGCCGCATTATTTGTACTGGCATTAGTTCTTTCGGGGTGCGGGGCTGATGAGCATAAAGACATAAAGAACTGGATGCAGACCGAACAGGCTGGCATGCGTGGCCGTGTCCCTCCTTTGCCGCAACTGAAAACATTTGCGCTTGTGGATTTTGACGTTGCCTCGGTCGGGGATCCTTTTCAGGCCTCCAAGCTGGATCCTGAAAAACGTGGCGCCGGGGCGAACCGGCCGGATACCAATCGCCGCAGGGAGCCGCTTGAAGCCTATCCCCTTGAATCTTTGAAGCTGGTGGGCATGATGATTTCAAAAGATGGAAAGCCAGTTGCCTTGGTTCAGGCAGACAAAACGATCTACCAGATTCGTGTGGGTAATTATATCGGGCAGAACTTCGGGCTTGTCACCAAAATTTCAGAATCCGAATTGGGCCTCAAGGAGTTGATCGAAGACGCCAATGGCGACTGGGTCGAACGTATGGGTACCATGCAACTGCAGGAGCAGGAGGCAAAGCGATGAAAACTTTACAAAAAATCCAAACGCTGGCGGTCTGCGCCGTTCTCGGTTTCTGTGGGATGGCAGCGGAGGCACAACAGCCAGCAGCCACTGCAGCCGTATCGGGCAAGAACTCGATTGAGGCAATTCAAGCCACGCAAGTCGGTGGCAATGTTGTCGTCAAGGTGACGCTCAAGGAAGCGCTGGATGGGCAGGTAGGAAGTTTCAGTGTTTCCAATCCTGCGCGGGTAGCCATTGATTTCCCCGCTACCCTGAATGGCACAGGTCGCGGAGCAATTTCATTCAACGAAGGGGATCTGCGCAGTGCCAACCTTGTGCAGGTAGCAGATCGCACACGTCTGGTGCTCAATCTGACGCGTAACTTGAGCTATACGACCCGGACCGAAGGGCGGGATTTGTTGATTACCCTGTCGGTGGTGGCCGCCAAATCACCCGAGGCGACGACTACTGCCCGCTTTGCCGAGCAGCAGGGGGGCCCCGATGCGCACAGGATTCGTGACATCAATTTCCGTCGTGGCAAAGATGGCGAAGCGCGTGTTGTGGTGGACTTGTCCGACGCGAATACGGGCATCGACATACGTCAGCAGGGAGGCAATCTGGTTGTCGACTTCCTGAAAACGGGCTTGCCTGAAAATCTTCGCCGCAGCCTGGACGTCACGGACTTTGCTACTCCGGTCAATACGGTGGTCACTACGCAAAACGGCAACCTGGTACGCATGGTGGTCAGCCCCAAGGGATTGTGGGAACACAATGCCTATCAGACCGACAACCAGTTCGTGGTTGAAGTCAAACCCGTCAAGGAAGATCCGAGCAAGCTGGTGCAAGGTGGCGGGCGTACTCCAAAGTATGCAGGAGAGAAGCTTTCGCTGAATTTCCAGAATATCGATGTGCGCTCGGTATTGCAGGTCATTGCGGATTTTACAAACTTCAACATCATTACCAGTGACTCGGTGACGGGCGCCCTGACCTTGCGGCTAAAGGATGTTCCTTGGGATCAGGCGCTGGAAATCATCCTCCAGGCCAAGGGTCTGGACATGCGCAAGAACGGCAACGTCATCTGGATCGCGCCGCGAGATGAGTTGGCAGCACGTGAAAAGCTGGAACTTGATTCCAAGGCGCAGATCGCCGACCTTGAGCCGCTGCGCACGGAAAATTTCCAGATCAATTATCACAAGGCGACATCAATCTTCGAGTTCCTCACGAAGAAGGACAACACGATGCTGTCCAAGCGTGGTGTCGTGATTGTCGATGAACGCAGCAACAAGCTCTTTGTGACCGACGTGGCCATGCGTCTTGAGGAGCTTCGTCGGATCATTGGTGAAATTGACGTGCCTGTGAAGCAGGTGTTGATTGAGGCACAAATTGTTGAGGCCTCCGACAGTTTCAGCCGCAATCTGGGTGTGCGGCTGGGGTTCCTTGGTTTGTTGGGAAACACTTACAACAGTCAGCCAAAGGTAACGGTAGGTGGCGGGATAGGTAACACCGCATATCAAGCAGGGTTGTTGGAAACAAAACCAAACTACCTTACGGACTCTCAGAACGTCAATCTGGCTGCTCCTTCCATAGCGGGCAAAGCTGCAGGCCAGTTGTCAACGATTCTCTATAATGCCGCCGGGACTCGTTACCTTCAGCTGGAAGTCAGTGCCCTAGAGGCTGATGGGCGTGGCAAGATTGTTTCACGACCACGCGTAATGACCTCGGATCAGATGGAGGCGGTAATCGAGCAGGGCGTTGAGTTGCCGTATCAGTTGGCAACGAGTTCTGGTGCAACAGCGGTATCGTTTCGCAAGGCAAACCTGTCGCTCAAGGTGAAGCCCCAAGTGACACCTGACGGGCGAGTGGCCCTAACCGTTGATGTCAACAAGGATTCGCCCAACACGCTTCTTTCCAGTAGTTCGGGTATCGCTATCGACACCAAACACGTGAGCACACAGGTCCTTGTTGAAAACGGCGGCACGGTTGTGCTGGGTGGCATTTATCAGCAAGACACCAGAAACAATACGAGCAAGATCCCATGGCTTGGCGATATCCCGATTCTGGGCTATCTCTTCCGCGAGAATGAGCGCTCCGATTCCAAAACCGAGTTGTTGATCTTCATCACACCTCGCATCCTGACCGAGCAGTCCGCCTCACGCTAACTGGATTGGTCATGGCGAAGCCGCCCCGAGCAAGTCGCTCGCGGCGGCTTTATTTTTTGCCCGTCTCGTGCAGGCTGCAATAGAATCGCGACGTGAATATCCAGTCCGGCAATATCTATCTGGTGGGACTTATGGGCTCGGGCAAGACCACGATTGGTCGTGCCTTGGCGCGCCGCTTGGGCCGTCGTTTCGTGGATTCCGATCACGAGATCGAACACCGCACCGGTGTGCGTATCCCGATCATCTTCGAGATGGAAGGTGAGGAAGGATTCCGCAAGCGCGAAGCGCTGGTGATCGAGGAGTTATCACAGCATGCAGGTATCGTGATGGCGACTGGCGGCGGCGCGATACTGGATCCGGCTAATCGCGCAGTGCTGGCGAGTACGGGTTGGGTAATTTATCTGGATGTGCCTACGCATGTCTTGCTCGATCGCACACGCCATGACACCAATCGCCCCTTGCTTCAAGTGGCGGATCCGCGTGCCAAGCTGGAAGGGTTACGCGAGCAGCGCGATGCACTTTATCGTGAAATTGCAGATATCGTTGTCGATGGCGCACGTAACAATTCGCAGGCGGCGGTAGGTCGTATCCTTAGAGAATGGGAAAAGCAGTGCGCACACTCGACGTAGCGCTGGGCGATCGCGCGTATCCGATCCGTATCGGCCATGGTTTGCTGACCCAGGCGAATCTCATCCTGCCGTATCTCAAACGGCCGCGCGTGGCAGTCGTTACAAATGATGTGGTTGCGCCGCTCTATCTTGAGGCCCTGTCCACATCGCTTCGGGATGCTGGCGTGGTTGTCACGCCCATCGTCTTGCCTGACGGCGAGGCGAACAAGAACTGGGAAACACTTGATCTGATTTTCTCCGGCCTGCTGAAAGCGCGCTGCGAGCGCTCGGTCACGCTGATCGCCTTGGGCGGTGGTGTCATCGGTGACATGACGGGATTTGCTGCAGCGACCTATCAGCGGGGCGTGCCCTTCATTCAGGTGCCGACAACCTTGCTGTCGCAGGTCGACTCGTCGGTTGGTGGCAAGACCGCCATCAATCATCCGCTCGGGAAGAACATGATTGGCGCTTTCTATCAGCCGAAGCTGGTGCTTGCCGATGTGGGGACACTTCGCACGCTACCTTTGCGCGAGCTGCGCGCGGGTCTGGCGGAGGTCATCAAGCACGCGCTTATTCGCGATGCCGCTCGTGTAGATTGGCTCGAAGCGAACATGGATGGCTTGCTGGCCTGCGATGTGGAATTGCTTGCGGAGGCCGTCGAATGGAATTGCCGTATCAAGGCGACCGTGGTGATTGCTGACGAGACGGAACAGGGCGAGCGTGCGCACCTCAATCTTGGTCACACGTTTGGCCATGCCATCGAAACCGGCATGGGCTATGGGGCATGGCTGCATGGCGAAGCCGTGGCGGCGGGGACGGTCATGGCCGCCGAGCTTTCGGCGCGACTTGGCATGCTGAAGCACGCGGATGTCGAACGCATACGCCGGCTGTTTGCCAGCGCTGGTTTGCCGGTGGCAGGTCCATCGCTCGGCGTGGATCGCTACCTGGACCTGATGCGGCATGACAAGAAAGTGGAGGACGGCAGACTGCGTCTGATCCTTCTCGAGCGAATCGGCCGTGCGGTAATTCGCGATGATGCATCGCTTGCCGATATCGAAGCTTCCATTGCTGCGTGTTGCGCCTGATATGAACGACAGCATGCTCGCTCCTTACGCCGTCTCTGATGAAAACAGTCGTGGGCGTGTCGCGGATGAGCCGTCGCCTGCGTCGCGCAGCCAGTTTCAGCGTGACCGCGATCGCGTAATCCATTGCACGGCTTTCAGACGGCTCGAATACAAGACGCAGGTTTTCGTGAATCACGAAGGCGATCTGTTTCGCACGCGCTTGACGCATAGCATCGAGGTTGCGCAGATTGCACGTTCGTTGGCGCGCGCACTCAAACTTAACGAAGACCTGGTCGAAGCGATTTCACTGTCGCATGATCTTGGTCACACACCCTTCGGTCACGCAGGGCAAGACGCGCTCAACGATTGCATGAAGGAGTATGGCGGCTTCGAGCACAACCTGCAGTCGCTGCGTATCGTGGATTTGCTTGAAGAGCGTTACGCGGAATTCGACGGGCTCAACCTGACTTTCGAGACACGCGAAGGCATTCTCAAGCATTGCTCGCTGAAGAACGCGGCACTGCTGGGCGAGGTTGGTCAGCGCTTCATCGACAAGACGCAGCCTTCACTGGAGGCGCAGCTGTGCAACCTTGCCGATGCAGTGGCGTACAACAATCACGACGTGGATGACGGCTTGCGCGCCGGGTTGATCACGCTGGAACAACTCGAACAGATCGAGCCGTTTGCGCGCCATGGCGCAGCGTTGAAAGCCAGCTATCCAAACCTCGCGGGACGACGTCTCATTCATGAGACCGTGCGACGCATGATCAATGATTTCGCGCTCGATCTCATCACGCAGACCAGCCAGAACATTGTATCGGCAGGCGTGGAAACAATTGCAGACGTTCGGGCGGCCCAGCCACTTGTGGCGTTCTCGGCATCAATGCGTGAGGAGCTTCTGCAGTTGCAGAGATTTCTACGTGAGAACCTCTACTGGCACTATCAGGTGCTGCGCGAAATGAGCAAGGCCAAGCGCATCATTGCCGAGTTGTTCAACGCCTTCATGGGCGATGTGCGTTTGCTGCCACCGAAGTTCCAGCAGCGCGCGCACGAAGACACCCCCCGCGCTATCGCCGACTATATCGCCGGCATGACGGATCGCTATGCGATGAAAGAGCATCAGCGCCTGTTCGCCATCGGCTAGACGCGCTGCGTGATGTGTTGCTGCCGTTCGCTCGAAGCGCCGGATTTCGCGACCTTTGATCCGCGCTACCATTCACCATCATGAGTCGTCTCTCCCGCCTCCACGTGCCCGGCCTGCCCCAGCTGATTCTCCAGCGTGGCAACAACGGCACCAGCATTTTCGTGGATGAAGCGGACTTCAGCCACTACCGCGATTTCCTGCGCAACGCCGCGCGCGAGGTGGGTTTGCCGGTGCACGCCTATGTGCTGATGCCTGATCATGTCCACCTGCTTGTCGCACCAGCCGAGGAGGGCGCGGCCGGTAGCCTGATGCAACGCCTGGGGCGCCGCTATGTGCGCTACTTCAACGACCGTCATGCCCGCACCGGTACATTGTGGGAAGGGCGTTATCGCTCGACCGTGATTGAGCCGACGCAATACCTGCTCTCGTGTTATCGCTATATCGAACTCAATCCCGTGCGTGCCGGGCTGGTGACGGAAGCCGCGCACTATGTCTGGTCAAGCTGTCGCCATCACCTTGGACTCGCATCCGAGCCTCTGGTCACCGACCACGAGCGCTACTGGGCCTTGGGTAATACGCCTTTTGAAAGGCAGGCAGCCTATCGCTCCCTGCTGGAAGCTGGCGAGCCGTCGGCCGAGCTTGCGGCCATTCGCTATGCGGCACATCGCGGCTGGATGTTGGGAGAGCCGGACCTTGTTAGTGAAGTCGGCGCCAATCGCCGTACCGCGCCTTTGCCGAAGGGACGCCCTCGCCGGAGTAGCGTTTCCTGACGCGCCCCCGAATCAGCGAGCAGGTTGGTTGCTTTGCAGCAAACAATACTGAACGCACCAATCTACGCCGCTTTGGCATCCTCCTGAGCCAGGCCTGACATGATTTGAAAGTCAGCTGCCTTCCGTATGAGAAATCTTGAAGCAATGCGCACGAGGCACGGCAACCTGCTGAGGATGCCCGGAAAGCGCACCGTTACGGCGCAATCAAATATGTCCCCATTTAAAAACCGCACTGTCTTTGTGCTTGATATATTTATACTCTGACCCCTTTTTATATTTCTTGGAATGCGTCTCTTCAAGTCTTATATTTCAAGCCTGTGTCAGTTGGTGCCGCTTGCGGACCCGGCTGGGGAATCCGGCAAGGAGTAACGAGATGACGATAGAAGCTCAGGGTCTTTACGATCCAGCCAATGAACATGACGCCTGTGGTGTGGGTTTTGTAGCGCACATCAAGGGTAAGAAGAGTCACGAGATCGTTCAGGGCGGCCTGAAGATTCTCGCCAACATCGACCACCGCGGCGCGGTCGGTGCCGATCCCTTGATGGGTGACGGCGCCGGTATCCTGATCCAGATTCCGGACAGCTTCTATCGCGAAGAAATGGCTAGCCAGGGTGTGAAGCTGCCGCCTGCTGGCGAATACGGCGTCGGCATGATTTTCCTGCCGAAGGAGCATGCCTCGCGTCTGGCCTGCGAACAGGAACTCGAGCGCGCCGTGCGCGCCGAAAAGCAGATCGTGCTGGGCTGGCGCGACGTGCCGGTGGATGCCGAAATGCCCATGTCGCCCACCGTGCGCGCCAAGGAGCCTGTGATCCGCCAGATCTTCATTGGCCGCGGCCCGGACGTGATGGTTACCGAGGCGCTCGAGCGCAAGCTGTACGTCATCCGCAAGCTGGCCAGCCACGCCATCCAGCGTCTCGCGCTCAAGCATGGTGCCGAATACTTTGTGCCGTCGATGTCGGCACGTACCGTCGTTTACAAGGGCCTGTTGCTGGCCACGCAGGTCGGCGTCTATTACAAGGATCTGGCCGATGCGCGTTGCGTGTCCGCACTGGCGCTGGTGCATCAGCGCTTCTCGACCAATACCTTCCCCGAGTGGCCGCTGGCACATCCGTATCGCATGATTGCCCACAACGGCGAAATCAATACGGTGAAGGGCAATTTCAACTGGCTGCGCGCACGCGAGGGCGTGATGAAGTCGGCCGTGCTTGGCGACGACCTGAAGAAGCTCTACCCGCTGGTGTACGAAGGCCAGTCTGATACGGCGACTTTCGACAACTGCATTGAACTGCTGACGATGGCTGGCTACCCGCTCGCCCAGGCAGCGATGATGATGATCCCGGAAGCCTGGGAACAACACACGCTGATGGACGAGAACCGTCGCGCGTTCTACGAATATCACGCCGCGATGATGGAGCCATGGGACGGTCCCGCCGCGATCGCCTTCACTGATGGTCGCCAGATCGGCGCCACGCTGGATCGCAACGGCTTGCGTCCCGCACGTTATTTCGTAACTGAAGATGATCTGGTTGTCATGGCGTCGGAAGCGGGCGTGCTGCCGGTTCCTGAAAGCAAGATCGTCAAGAAGTGGCGCCTGCAGCCGGGCAAGATGTTCCTCATCGACATGGAAGCCGGCCGCATCATCGACGACAAGGAACTCAAGGACGCGCTGGCCAATGCCAAGCCGTACCGCGAGTGGATTTCGCGCATCCAGGTCAAGCTCGACGAAGTCGATGGCCCGGAGCCGCAGATCGAAGAGCGCGCGCCCTTGCTCGACCGTCAGCAGGCATTCGGCTATACGCAGGAAGACACCAAGTTCCTGATGGCGCCCATGGCGCTCAACGGCGAAGAGGCCATTGGCTCGATGGGCAATGACTCGCCGCTGGCCGTCATGTCCAACAAACTCAAGCCGCTCTACAACTACTTCAAGCAGTTGTTTGCGCAGGTCACCAATCCGCCGATCGATCCGATCCGCGAACAGATCGTCATGTCGCTTGTGTCCTTCATCGGACCGAAGCCGAACCTGCTCGACCTGAACAATATTAACCCGCCGATGCGCCTCGAAGTGTCCCAGCCCGTGCTGGACTTCAAAGACATGGCCAAGCTGCGCGACATCGGCACGTATACCGATAACAAGTTCAAGTCATTCGAACTGAATATCTGTTATCCGGTCGTGTGGGGCAAGGACGGCGTCGAAGCGCGCCTCGCTTCGCTGTGCGCGGAAGCCGAAGATGCGGTGAAATCCGGCTACACGATTCTCATCGTGTCCGACCGCAAGATGGACGCCGACAACGTCGCCATCCCGGCACTGCTCGCCACGAGCGCTGTGCATCAGCACCTGATCAAGAAGGGCTTGCGTACCAGCACCGGTCTCGTCGTCGAAACCGGATCGGCGCGTGAAGTGCATCACTTTGCGCTACTTGCCGGATACGGCGCGGAAGCCGTGCATCCCTACCTCGCGATGGAAACCTTGCGCGACATGGCCAAGGGCATGCCGTCTGATCTGGGCCCGGAAAAGGTCGTCAAGAACTACGTCAAGGCCATCGGCAAGGGTCTGCAGAAGGTCATGTCCAAGATGGGCATTTCGACCTACATGTCCTACTGTGGTGCACAGATTTTCGAAGCCATCGGCCTCAACAAGGATCTTATCGACAAGTACTTCCGTGGCACGCCGTCGAACGTCGAAGGCATCGGCATCTTCGAAGTTGCCGAAGAAGCCATCCGCCTGCACGCTGAAGCATTCGGCTTGTCGCCAGTGCTTGCCAACGCGCTCGACGCTGGTGGCGAATATGCCTTCCGCATTCGTGGCGAAGAGCACATGTGGACGCCCGACGCGATCGCCAAGCTGCAACACTCGACACGTTCCGGCTCATTCCAGTCGTACAAGGAATACGCGCAACTCATCAACGACCAGAGCAGGCGTCACATGACCTTGCGTGGCCTGTTCGAGTTCAAGCTTGACCCGAGCAAGGCCGTGTCGATCGACGAAGTTGAGCCCGCCAAGGAGATCGTCAAGCGCTTCGCCACGGGCGCCATGTCGCTCGGTTCCATCTCGACCGAAGCGCATACGACGTTGGCTGTCGCGATGAACCGTATCGGCGGCAAGTCGAACACCGGTGAAGGCGGCGAAGATCCGAATCGTTACAAGAACGAGATGAAGGGTATCTTCATCAAGAAGGGTGAGTCGTTCGCCAGCGTGCTGGGCAAGGACGTCATCGAACGCGACACAGTGCTGGAAGAAGGTGATTCGCTGCGCTCACGCATCAAGCAGGTCGCCTCCGGCCGCTTCGGCGTGACGGCGGAATACCTCATGTCTGCCGACCAGATACAGATCAAGATGGCGCAAGGTGCCAAGCCGGGTGAAGGTGGTCAGCTGCCGGGTGGCAAGGTTTCCGAATACATCGGCAAGCTGCGCTTCTCTGTGCCGGGCGTGGGTCTCATCTCTCCACCACCGCACCATGACATCTACTCGATCGAAGATCTGGCGCAACTCATCCACGATCTGAAAAACGTCAATCCGAAGGCCGACATCTCCGTCAAGCTGGTGTCCGAAGTGGGCGTCGGCACGGTTGCCGCAGGCGTCGCCAAGTGCAAGGCCGATCACGTCGTGATTGCCGGCCATGACGGCGGTACGGGCGCGTCGCCGCTGTCGTCGATCAAGCATGCCGGCTCTCCGTGGGAGCTTGGGCTGGCCGAGACGCAGCAGACGCTCGTGCTCAACGGCCTGCGTGACCGAATCATCGTCCAGGCCGATGGCCAGATGAAAACCGGTCGCGACGTCATCATCGGCGCCATGCTCGGTGCCGAGGAATTCGGCTTCGCCACCGCACCGCTGGTGGTCGAAGGCTGCATCATGATGCGTAAATGCCATCTGAATACCTGCCCCGTCGGTGTCGCAACACAGGACCCCGAGCTGCGCAAGAAATTCTCCGGCAAGCCAGAGCACGTCGTGAACTTCTTCTTCTTCATTGCCGAAGAAGTGCGCGAACTCATGGCGCAACTGGGCATCCGCAAATTCAACGACCTGATCGGCCGCACCGACCTGCTCGACAAGAAGAAAGCCATCGAGCACTGGAAGGCCAAGGGTCTGGATTTCAGCAAGATATTCCACCAGCCCAATGTGCCTGCCAGCGCACCACGCTACAGCATCGTCAAGCAGGATCACCTGTTGCACAAGGCGCTCGATCACAAGCTGATCGAGAAGGCCAGTCTCGCACTCGACAAGGGCGAGCGTGTGTCGTTCATCTCGCCGATCATCAACGTCAACCGCTCGGTCGGCGCGATGCTCTCCGGCGAAGTGGCGAAGAAGTACGGTCACGCAGGTCTGCCGGACGACACCATCCACATCCAGCTCAACGGTACGGCGGGTCAGAGCTTCGGCGCTTTCCTGGCGCATGGCGTAACACTCGACCTGGTTGGTGAAGGCAACGACTACGTCGGCAAGGGCATGGCTGGCGGCCGCGTCATCGTGCGCTGCCCGAATGACTTCCGCGGCTTCGGCCCGGAACACATCATCGTCGGGAACACTGTGCTGTTCGGTGCCACCAGCGGCGAAGCGCATTTCAACGGCGTTGCAGGCGAACGCTTCGCGGTGCGCAATTCCGGTGCTGCGGCAGTCGTTGAAGGCACTGGTGATCATGGCTGCGAATACATGACGGGTGGCACGGTCGTCGTGCTCGGCGATACGGGTCGTAACTTCGCCGCAGGCATGTCCGGTGGCGTGGCTTACATCTACGATCCGCAAGGCATGTTCGAAGGCCGCTGCAATCTGGCGATGGTGGACCTGGAGCGCGTGCTGCCGACAATGCAGCAGACCGAAAAGATGGAGAAAGCTATCTGGCACAGTCAGCAGCGCGGTGGCGCGCAAGAGACCGATGAAGTCATCTTGCGTCGCATGATCGAGAGCCACTTCCGCTACACGGGCAGTTTCCGTGCGAAGTCACTGCTGGAGAGCTGGCCAGAGTCACGTGCCGCCTTCGTCAAGGTCATGCCGAAGGAATACCGTCGCGCACTCAAGGAAATCAACGCGGCTGCACAGCAGCCTGTTTCAGCCTGATCGGGGTAATGGGAAATGGGTAAAGTCACTGGCTTCATGGAGTTTGAGCGGCAGGAAGAGGGCTACGAAGCCATCGAGTCGCGCAAGAAGCATTACAAGGAATTCGTGCTGCGTCTGACCGACGAACAGGCGAAGGTGCAGGGCGCACGTTGCATGGACTGTGGCATCCCGTTCTGCAATAACGGTTGCCCGGTCAACAACATCATTCCGGATTTCAACGATCTGGTTTACACACAGAACTGGCGTGAAGCGATCGACGTCCTGCACTCAACCAACAACTTCCCCGAGTTCACCGGCCGCATCTGTCCGGCACCGTGCGAAGCGGCATGCACATTGGGTATCCATGAATTGCCCGTCGGCATCAAGTCGATCGAGCATGCCATCATTGACAAGGCCTGGGAGAGCGGCTGGGTTGTGCCGATGCCTGCCGCAACGAAGACGGGTAAGAAGATCGCCGTCATCGGCTCCGGCCCGGCGGGCATGGCCGCAGCCCAGCAACTTGCGCGTGTCGGTCACGACGTCACCGTGTTTGAGAAGCGCGACCGAATCGGCGGCCTGCTGCGTTACGGCATCCCTGACTTCAAGATGGAAAAGTCGCACATCGACCGCCGCATCGAGCAGATGAAGGCCGAAGGCGTGACCTTCAAGACCAGCGTGTATGTCGGCGACAAGGATCTGCCCGGCGGCATCGGCAACGATGCCAAGGAAAAGATCACGCCAAAGCAACTGCTCAAGGACTTCGACGCGGTGATCCTTTCAGCCGGTTCCGAAGTGCCACGTGACCTGCCGATCCCTGGCCGCGAACTCGAAGGCGTGTACTTCGCCATGGAGTTCCTGCCGCAGCAGAACAAGGTCAACGCGGGCGACAAGCTCAAGGAGCAGATCAAGGCCACCGGCAAGAATGTCGTCGTCATCGGTGGTGGCGACACCGGCTCTGACTGCGTTGGCACCTCGAACCGTCAGGGCGCCAAGAGCGTGCTGCAATTCGAACTGATGCCACAACCGCCCGAGCAGGAAAACAAGATGCTCGTGTGGCCTTACTGGCCGCTCAAGCTGCGCACGTCCTCTTCTCATGAAGAAGGCTGCGACCGCGCCTGGGCCATCACCACCAAGGAATTCCGTGGTGAAAAAGGCAAGCTCACGGCCGTCGTCACCGCTGAAGTCGAGTGGAAAAAAGACGACAAGACTGGCCAGATGAAAATGAGCGAAGTCGCGGGTTCCGAAAAGGAAATCCCGGCTGAAGCTGTTTTCCTCGCCATGGGCTTTACCAACCCGGTCGCCAGCCTGCTCGAAGGCTTCGGTGTCGACAAGGACGCACGCGGTAATGCCAAGGCCACCACCGACGGCCCCGGCTGCTACGCCACCAATGTGCCGAAGGTGTTCGCCGCTGGCGACACTCGTCGCGGCCAGTCGCTGGTGGTGTGGGCGATCCGCGAAGGCCGCCAGGCTGCGCGTGAGGTTGATGCATTCCTGATGGGCGATAGCGTTCTGCCGCGATAATTTGTCTTGGGTCAAAAAGAAGGGCGCCTGATGGCGCCCTTCTTTTTGTCATACGGCACGCGATTCCGAAGCCCAGCGGTGTGGCCAGCGGAACGCACTGTGTCGTTCTTTACGTTTCTCGATAAATAGTGGGTCAGACCGGTCCCTACGCCAGTATCATTCGCCGATCAAAAATTACATACACATAAGACGGATTCGGGGATTGTCATGGTCGTGAATAAAACGGTACTACGG
>Ga0075366_10000237_pt1 | contig 24510 bp, 23 predicted proteins | sample EndMethybrTD3031_FD_72351 | JGI IMG/M metagenome (GOLD analysis project Ga0075366, IMG submission 72351) | Populus endosphere microbial communities from Tennessee, USA - Endosphere MetaG P. TD hybrid TD303-1 | ecosystem: Host-associated > Plants > Roots > Endosphere | place: USA: Tennessee...
GATACTGCGGCCGCTATCATCAACAGTGCTGTCTGCCACCATGGACGACTGCCAACGCACAATAAGAAGGCACTAAGCACAGCGTAAAACGCGTAATACAGCAGTGTTGTAAAGATATAGTGCTTGAGTGAGAAGTTGTGACGCTTCTTTAGGTACAGGCCGCGAAACGCTGGGCCACTCTGCCCTGGCCCAAAAAAGTTCACCAGTGAAGAATACGCGTTAAGTAGCAAGTTCTCTTGCTTGCTGATCGGCTTGTTGTACATACGTAGGCTGACATATAGGACAATAGAAATAGCGGTGAACCACAGGCTATAAAAGCCAAGCAGCAGTGCTAGCATGCCCGGACTGAGGTCGCCCACCTTACGAATTACATCAGGATGGGTGGCTGCATAATGTACAAAAAGGCCAACAGTGGTGGCCAAGATAACGATCGCCAAGCCTAATTTTAGTTTTCGTTTCATTTATATTGATATTATCACATCTGTCGACCAGGTATTCCCAAGAATAGAATGTGTATAATGATGCCTAAGATGAAAAAACTCCTTGCTAATTTAGATGCCTTTCTAAGGTCAAATAAGTTCTTTTATATAATTATTGGCTTCTTCGTAGTAGAGGCGCTCTGGTTTGTATTCTCAGCCATCTACCCCATGGCCTTCGATGAAGACTTCCATTTTGGCTTGATCCAGCTGTATTCACATCACCTTAGTCCCTTCTTGAGTGAACAGCCAGCAAACGCTGACCAGTATGGAGCCGTAGCCCGCGACCCTTCGTATCTATATCACTATCTTATGAGCTTCCCCTACCGCTTGGTGGAAGTCTTTACCAAGAGTGAAACTGCCCAGGTTATCATCCTGCGTCTTATGAACGTAGCCATGTTTACCTGGGGATTGCTGTTATATCGCAAGGTTATGCTCCGTGTTAAGGCGTCCCCTGCTCTTATCAACACAGCGATGGCTATCTTTATATTGATACCAATTGTGCCGCAGCTGGCTGCTCATATTAACTACGACAACATCTTTATGGCGTTGGTTCCGCTGATGTGTTTGAGCGGTTTTAGCCTGATCGAAGGGCTTCGCGCACGCAAGATTAACGTCAGTGCCCTGCTTTCGTTCATTGCTGTGTGTATGTTTATGAGCCTTATCAAATATGCTGCTCTGCCAATTATTCTGGCAGCCATTATCTTCATCTTGGTTATTTTCTTCCGGAATTTCTGGGGCCATTTTGGCAAGTTATTGCCCGCTGTCAAAAAGAGCTATACGGCTACCGGCAAGGGTATGCGCATCGCCACCTTCGCACTGCTTCTTGTTATGTCGGTGCTATTTGTGCAGCGCTATGGAGTAAACATTGCCCAATACAAAAACCCGGTGCCCGACTGCGGTGATATTTTGACCGTCGACCAGTGTAACCAATACGGCCCTTGGGCTCGTGACCACGGCTACACTGTTGGTAAAGATCCTAACTTCGTAGCTAGCCCGGTGACCTTTATGGGCAAATGGCTGCGTGGCATGTGGCACCGATTGTTCTTTGCGATCAACGGCGCCAAGAGCTACTACAATAATTACCGTGAGCTGCCTATCCCGAGTCAGACGGCGGTAGTGTTGAGTGTTCTTGGTCTGCTGCTGATGGTTATCTGGTGGCGCCAGATATTTAGCGGAAATATACTACTGTCGTTCTGTATTACGATCACACTAGGCTACATTGCAGTGCTCTGGCTCAATGGTTATTCGGACTACTCACGATTAGGCGTGGCTGTGGCGATTAATGGTCGTTACTTGCTGCCTGTGCTCCTGCTGCTTGCCGTGGCTATGGGCAAAGGCATCTCATTGACGCTTGCTAAGTTCAAATGGGAGGCCACAAAGCCCGCCTTAGCGACGTTGGCTATCCTGCTCTTCATGCACGGTGGCGGTGTGTTCACCTTCATCTTGCGCAGCGACACCACTTGGTACTGGCCAAACAAAACAGTCGAACATGTAAATAACGGCGCCCGCAAGGTGCTGGCGCCGATTACTATCGAAGGCAAAGACAAGTAGTCTTACTTTTTGTCGAAGCGGTTGCGGCGGGTCTGCTCGAGATTGTCCTCTAGCAGTGTGCGGTTGATGCGCGTAAGGTCGGCAATTACACCCATGGCCAGCGATACGAAACCACCTACCATTAGCACTGAACCGAGGAGCAATGACTGGATGTGGCCACCGGCTTCGGCGTGCTTAAAGACAAAGAAGTACATGTAGCGGCCGAATGGGATAAGACCCAAAAGCCCCAAGAAAACAGCTAGCGAAATAAACACAACATACGGACGATACATAATGAACGCGCGAGTAATGGCAACACCAGACTTACGAATGTGCTCCCAGGAGTTCTTGAACAGACGTGACTCGCGGGTCTTGGCGTTGGTCTCAACCGGTATGCTGACAATGCTCATGTTCTTGTTGCCAGCCTGGATGATGGTCTCCATGGTGTAGCTAAAGCGTGTCACCACATTGAGCTGCATCAGTGAATCACGACTGTAGGCACGGAAGCCACTTGGTGCGTCGGCTACGTCGGTGCCAGCGGCGAGGTTCAATACCTTAGTGCCAACCTTCTGTAGAAGCTTCTTGGCTTTTGAGAAGTGCTTAATCTTAGCAGTCTGACGGTCTGCGATAACCACGTCTGCCCTACCCTCAACAATTGGCTGCACTAGATCAGCGATGCGCTCTTGCGGATACTGGTTATCACCGTCAGTGTTAACTACAATGTCAGCGCCCATCTCGAGGGCTTTGTTGACGCCGTCATGGAACGACTTTGCTAGACCCTTGTTCTGAGGATGCACTACAAAGTGTTTTACGCCGAAGTCTTTGGCAATTTCGACGGTCTTGTCGGTACAGCCATCGTCAATAATTAGGATTTCGATTGAATCGATGCCCTTAATCTTCTTTGGAATGCTCCCAAGCACCAAGGGCAGTGTCTGCTCTTCGTTTAGACATGGGACTTGCACCACGAGTTTCATAAATACGGTTCCCTCTCGTTATTTGAGCTTATTATACCCTACTTATGAACAGGGGTGAAACAGAGGACGAATTTATGGCGTAACGCTCGCTTCTCTTTGCCAACCTTCAGGTAAGCATGGTTAAATAAAGCTCGTTATGAAGAGAGTTACTGTAGTAGGAACAGGTTACGTAGGTCTGGTGACTGGCACATGCTTTGCCGAACTAGGAAATGACGTCACCTGTGTTGATATCGATGAACAAAAAATTGCTCGGATGAAAGAAGGCCAAGTGCCTATCTATGAACCCGGGCTAGAAGCATTATTTGCCCGTAACATCGAAGAAGGTCGCTTGAGCTTTACCACTTCGTTGCCTGATGCAATGCAAGGCGCTGAGATTGTTTTCTTGGCTTTGCCGACGCCTCCTGGCGAAGACGGGTCTGCCGACTTGTCATACGTGCTTGGCGTGGCTGACCAGCTGGGTCCACTACTCAAGGACTACGCCGTGGTTGTCGACAAGAGCACCGTCCCGGTAGGTACCGCCGAGCAAGTCCGTGACCGTATTGCAGCCAACACCCAAGTGGCATTTGACGTGGTATCTAACCCTGAATTCCTTCGCGAAGGCTTTGCCGTCGAAGACTTTATGAAGCCTGGCCGCGTGGTTATCGGTGCTGGCTCCCAGCGAGCATGCGACGTCATGGGCGAACTATACGAACCGATTACTGACGAAACACACCCTATTTTGTACATGAACGAGCGCTCTGCTGAGCTGACTAAATACGCCGCTAACTCATTCTTGGCTATGAAGATCACCTTCATGAACCAGATCGCTAATCTCTGTGAGTACGTAGGTGCCGACGTTGACGCTGTGCGCAGGGGCGTAGGCAGTGATGATCGCATCGGCCACCGCTTCCTCTACCCTGGTATTGGCTATGGCGGTAGCTGTTTCCCTAAGGATGTTATGGCCCTAATTCATACTGCCAACGAATTTGGCTATGACTTTGACCTGCTAAAAACCGTGATCGAACGGAATCATGACCAGCAGAAAGTACTAGTCCAAAAGATCGTGAAGTATTATGGTGGCGACCTGAGCGGCAAGACCTTTGCCTTGTGGGGATTGGCCTTCAAGCCTGATACCGACGATATCCGTGAGGCTCCAGCCCTGTTGATAGTCAAAGAACTGACTAAGCTTGGCGCTAAGGTGCAGGCATTCGACCCAGAGGCTATGGAAAACGTTCGTCGCCAATTTGGTGATAACCCTGGCCTAACATTGGTTGATGATGAGATGACCGCCCTAGAAGGCGCTGACGCCTTGCTGGTGGCTACTGAATGGAAGCAATTCAGGGGTGCTGACCTCGTGGCTGTCAAAAATGCGCTCAAGCAGCCGGTAGTCTTTGATGGTCGCAACATCTTTGAACTTGAAGATATGCAGCAAGCGGGCTTCTATTACGAAAGTATTGGCCGCTCAATTATTAAACCTTAGCTTATTGTTTGGTAGTATAAGGATATGAAACGGACAGGAGAACGAGGTTTTACTCTAATTGAATTAGTGGTAGTGATTATCTTCTTTGTGTCTCTGCTTGTACTGTCACTCTTTCTACTCCGTACAACTGACTACACGATGGTGCAGCGCGATAGTAAACGCCGTACTGACATCGCACACATTGCGCAGGCGCTTAACCATTACGCTACTGACAAGGGTGAATTGCCTGGTGGCATTAGCACTAAGGTTAAAGCAATTAGTAGTGGCACAGGTCACTACGACCTTTGTAAGTACTTGGTTCCTACCTATCTAAAGGACATGCCGCTCGACCCCTCACTAGGCGTAAAAGCAATCAACAATAACACCGAGCCGACACGTGAGAACTGTTCAGCTACTGGTGTGGGCTATGCCTCGGGCTATACCATCAAGCAAAACTCGAACGGTACAATTGTCATTGCTGCCCCTGTAGCAGAAGGTGAAAAAGCTATTTCGATCACTCTGCCCAAGTCTACCTCTGATCTACTTCAGTAAAGTATCTTACTGTCTTTTAGTTCGCTTTATCCTACGCTAGTACGTGGAGGTTGATATATGGCAAAATATGGACCAAAAGCACAGTCGAAGGTCAAGAAAGTGATCCACGAATTCAAAGAAGGCGAGCTGAAGAGCGGCTCTGGTAAGAAGGTTACTAGTCGCAAACAAGCCGTCGCTATTGGACTTTCCGAAGCTCGTAAGGCTGGTGGCAAAGTACCAAAGAAACGTTCATAAATAAAGGGAGTGATCCCCACAGAAGGAGGCATTATGGCAAACGAACAGACACCTGGCTATAATTCCGAAGCGAATGAACGATCATCTGAACAATCATCTAGTTCCCGTCTAGGATCGATAATTAATAGGCGCCGTCGTTTTAATGGCAAATGGATGCACCCAGGATGGATTTCATGGAACAAACGCGGCCACGAAAAACTGGTACAAGACGCCCGCGAAAGTCGTGCTGGCGTACAAACCTTCCTGACTATGGCCGGTATTGCAATCCGTATGGCGGTAGAAACTGAACCCAATAAAAAAGTCCGCAACGTAAAACGTCGGGATTTGCGTCAGCGTTGGCGCCAGTACCAACGTGATTTGCTCGGTGTTACCCGAGCTTAGTGCTCTATAAAATCGATTCCAGTTTTTCTTGGTTGATTACAAACTGATACTTGTCGTAGTAGATGTAGCCAGCGTCTTTGAGCTTTTTGAGTTCTTGCGACACGGTTTCGCGTGATAGGCCAATAAGTGTGGCGATATCTTGGTGAGTAATAGGTAGACTCACTTGTTTGAGGGTGTGGTGGGCTAGATCACTAAAACGGTGGGACAAGAAAAATAGGCTGTAGATGATTTTTTCTTCGGCCTTAGCCTTCTCTACCGCGTTTAGATGGTGAAAGGTATTTACTAGGCGAAGTGCTAGTTCTTGGGTGATTTCAAGCAAAGCCCCATGATTCTCAGACAAGAAAGCCTTGAGCTCATTGCGGCGAATAACAAATGCTTCAACATCTCCTAGCGCGGTAAAAAAATACGGAATAGTCGATTCCGCATCAAATACCCACGCCAAAGGAACAAAATCTCCCGAGGAGCCCAGCCATAGTAGCTGTTCTGTGCCTTGGGAGTCTATGTCATAACCCTTTACGAAGCCCGTTTTTATGTAATACACATAGTCTGGCTGGTCGTCCTGAAAAATCAGAGTTTCGTTTCTTTTGAAGGATTTTAGGGGATATTGACGCACAAATTCTGACAGGGTGGTATGCATCAGTGTCTATTATAGCTCTACTTGCTAAAAAATAACAATGTTAGATGCGATGTAAATTTTGCATAGTTGTTTACTAAAATGCAAATAGGTTACAATCTGTTCAAATGAACTTATTGCGAAGACAACCTGAGTATCCCGCTGTTGCTGACCATCCGCTTGCCTATCAGATTGATCTTTCCTGGGGTGCCGTTCATGTTACTGAGAAAGCCGTCGAAAATTGCCGACTGGTGCCTTGCGATGACATTGAATTGAGCCATGACGTTAAGACATTCGCCGAGCGCATAGCTGCTAAGCCTAAGCGTTCAGGCAAAGATGTTCGTCGCTATGACCTACTGGTCGCATCCTCTGATGAATTTGATAGCCAGGATCCAGATGATGACATGGATCTGCGATGGTTCAACCGAAATAAAGCTGGCGCCCAGGCAATCATCGGCATGGCTCACATCGATGCATATGACATTTCAGCAGCTATGGAGATCGATGAAGCTCAGTCTGAGCAAGCGTCAGCAATGGGTTTTGACATCTCGTTTTTTGATGGCCTGCCCGACTCTATTGTTGATAACAAAGGCCAGGAGTTCACGAGAAAGCAAGTAGAGGCCTCGGTGGCTGAACTACTAAAGGCTAAGCAAGTTGGTGCGGCAGTGCTCGATATGGTTGTGCGAGACTATCCTATTGTGCAGCGCGAACGTTACCATCGTGAACTGATGGGTAAAGTTAGAATGCGGGCTGCTGGTGGCGCTGTAGTTGCCGCTGAGGCATTGGTGCTTGATGCCGCAATAACTCCCTTAGGTTGGATGGATGCTATGGCAGTTGGTATTGCTGCTACAGCAACTGTTGCCGGTGGTTTAATGGCCTACAAGACTCTCAGTCATGGGCTTAGGAATATACACGAATCAGAGATGATCTGGTCAGGAGATTCCGTGCAGGAGGGCACTGCGATTGCTATGCAGGCCTATAGAAGTTTTTATCGTCCACTGCCACCATTTGAAGGCTTGGTTGAGATGCTATGAGTCTACTACGAAGACAATCCATGTACCCAGAGCGGCCGGAGGTCTACGAACAACCGCTTGCCTATAGTCTCGCCTATGATTGGGGTGAGTTGCATGTAACCAGGGCGGCTGACGATGCTTATCAAATGGCGCCGCTAGAACATGTACCTGTGGTCTCTGATGAAGGCACATTTGCTTCTCGCATTGCTAGAGATGTACGCGAAGGCATGAGTCTGCACATGCTACTTGCCTCGCCAGATGAACATGGTCCAGAGATAGAAAAGACGGTAGACAACCCTTACATTCTTTCGGCTGTTGGCAAGTGTGGCATCGAAACCGTAGTAAGTATGCCCTACGACGAAATATTTGAACTGGCAGTTGGCGCGGGCATTGCAGAAGTAGATCATAATTTTGCTGCATCATTCGAATCTATGGGGTTTGAGCTTGATGCTGAAACTACATATTTTATTTCCGAGGGCAGCAGCAAACGAGAAGTAACCGAGCAAGAGCTGCGGGAATATGCAAAAACGTCACAAAAAGCTGCAATACTTTCTAGAACAGCAGCCTTTTCTGTACGCAAAGGCTACGCTGAATGGGCTGCACGCAGGCACTTTGCCTCTGTGAGCCTCAGGAATGGGAACATGGGCCTGGCTAGTGGTGTTGCTAGCGCAGCAATAGCAGTTGCTGGATTAAATACCCTGCCACAAACGGAGGCTTATATGTATGGAACTGTTGCATCGGCAGTCCTTGCTCAGTCTATTGGCGCAGCAGTAGTAAGATCTCGCTATAAGCGTGAGTTACGTGAGGTTTTCGGTCGCGCCGAGAAGTGGGGCGGCGAAGCTGTGGAATTTATGGGTAACGTATCAGAGGATATCACGTATAGTTTTATACCTAGACCACCATTAGACGTAGATCCTAGTGATATACCAGATTATCCTACTGATCCACTGGCGTAAGGTCGGCAACATCGAGCACGATAGTGCTGCCGGGCTGTGCTTCTTGGCGTAAGATCTTGACTGCTACGGCATTCTCGACAGTCTTTTGGATGATGCGGCGCATTGGGCGGGCACCAAATTCTGGATCATAACCTTGGTGGACAATTTGTTTGAGAGCAGCTTCGGTGAGCTGTACCTGGATTTGCTGTGCTGACAGTGTCTGGTTGACTCCCTTTAGCATTACTTGGGCGACCTGAGACAGTTCATCTTCATTAAGTGGGCGGAATAGTACGACTTCGTCGAAGCGGTTAACTAGCTCTGGCTTGAACTGTCCTGCACCAATTAACTTGTCAATCAGTGGCCGTTCAAAGTTATCAAGGTTCCCGGCTTCTTTGACGTGGTTGACGATGTCCACTGCACCCGCGTTAGATGTGGCAATAATGATGCTGCTGCGGAATGATGCCGGCCTGCCCTGTTCATCCGTTAATTGACCTTCGTCGAGCATCTGCAAAAGCAAGTTGAGGATGTTGGGATGTGCTTTTTCGATCTCGTCTAATAGCACGACCGAGAACGGTTGTTGGCGGATAGCAAGCAGTAGGCTTTTGTCGTTTTGGCCACCGGTTGCCAGTAAGCGCGTAACGTCTTCAGGGCGTTGGTATTCACTCATGTCTAGGCGGATCATTTGAGCTTCGTTGCCGAAGTATACGGCAGCCAGCGAGCGCGCAAGCTCGGTCTTACCAACACCAGTTGGCCCCAAGAACAGGAAGCTACCCACTGGGCGTTTGGGGTTAGCAACGCCTGCTCTGCCTCGGCGGAGTGCAGAAGCCACGACGTTTACGGCCCGTTTCTGGTTGATCATGCGTTCATGGATACTATCTTCTAAGTGTAGGAGCATTTCAGCCTCTGGGGCTGCGGCAGCAGAAACTTTAACACCCTTAGTCTTTTCGACTGCCATTTGGATAGCGTCGGCGGTCATGGTGTTGCCCGAAGCGTACGGTACGGCTTGCTCGATTAGATTAATGGCCTTGCCCGGGTAGGCTTGTTCTTGCATGTATTGGCCACTCAAACGGTAAGCCTCACGCACTGCTTCGTAGCTGATTAACAGGCGGTAGCGATGCTCTAGATTGATGACAGCATCTTCGACTATTTTGTAAGTATCTAATTCGTTTGGCTCGTTTATTGCTACTGTCGCAAAGCTATTGGCGACTGCTGAACGCTGAGCTTGCAGCATCTGCCAATCGGTTGGTGTAAATGAGGCGATGATCTTTACGTTGTGGTTCTTGAGTACTGGTAACAAGATCTGACTCATGTCAAAGGAGCCAACGCCACTGTTGAAGAATAGCTGCGCTTCGTCCAAGTATAGGATGATATTGCCTGCTGCAACGGCCTCACCAAATAAGGTGAGCATCAGCTTTTCGAGCTGCTGCCCGCTGTACGACAAAATAAGCGATGCGTTAAGGCTGACTACTTGGTAGTAGCGCAAGCTAGGGTGTGCTCCTTCTAATAAGCGTTCGGCGAGTCCGTAGACAAAGGTGGTCTTACCAGTGCCATCAGCGCCAATCATGGCCACGCCATTGCCACGGCTCAGGCTGCTGGCGACACCGTCCAGTAGGTCTCGATGTGCTAAGAAGTGCTCAGCGCCACCACTTAGTTCTACGGTGCGGCTAATGTTTTGGCCAAAGTGTTCTAGAGTTGGCGTAAAGCCGGCTGCCCAGTCACGGCCAATGCCGCCAAAGAAAGGCTTGGGTGCTTCGAGGTAGCCGAGCTGTCGTTCGAGCCAATTAAGGACTTCACCCGCTTCTTCTGGGCGTAGCTTGTTCTGTGTCAAAAAGCTCTGGGCGACTGGTGATGTAAGGATAATTGACATAGCTAATAAGCCCGAATGCAGCTTGGGTGTCTTGGAAGTATCTACAAGTGCGTGGACTTGGCGCCAAACCACCGCCATATCTTGTTCATTATTACTGAGTGAACTAGTCAATGATTTTGGATCCATGAGTAAGTGGTTACAGATGAACCTTGCTTCGGGCTGTTTGATCGCTGCTTCCCACGCAGTGCGTGGCGTAACAGGAGCGCGCATATCAGCCAGCAAACCTGGTTCCATGATGTCATCCAAACGTGCTGTAGGTAGGTGTGGTGGCACCTGACGCAGGTCGTAGCGGTACCAGAAGTACAGCATTGCACAGATACAGGCGACGGAAAGCCCTAAATAGGCTAGCCGCGTGGCCTCGCCTGCCCAAAGCAGATAGACGCCTACAAACACTAAAGAGATGGCAATAATAAGCATTGCAGCAGCACCAACACTACCGATGCGGTTGCCAAGGCGTGCTCTGCGCGCTCGCAGGCTTTTGGTATCTATTTCGTCTCTCATCCTATAATGCCCCGAATCAAAAAGAAGATTGCGCCAACTGGTAGTAATGGCCAGATGCCAACGATAATAAGCGAACCAATAAGCGCCCCAAGTAGAGCTAGACATGCTGCAATCAGTACACCTATGCGTACAAAGAAGCCGACACAGCGTGATACGAAGTTGTCTAGTGCTGCACGGATTTTGTCGTCGAAGGAACGGCCGGGTGCGCTAATAATACGCCGCCAAGGGGCAAATAGGGTTTGTAGTAGTAGGGTTATCGAGAAGGCTCGCTCTACACCTTTGGTCCAGGTGCCTACTCGATGCGTTGCCTGGAGCCAACCTGTGCCATACCACCAGCGCAGCATCTCTATAATCATATCCGTATTGTAACCCATTCAGCTCGCTACTTCCATTCGCTTCTTTCTATCGGTGGTTATAGGTGCTGGCACTTTGCATCAAAGGGCAGTCCACTCTGTTTGTAGCAGCTAGCACTTTCCTACTGAAGAGTACGCTCACCTCCATAGGCACAGGGTTTCGGTTCGCTCGCGCTTCTACGCGAGCCTCTTCTGCAGAAAAGTGCTAGCTGCTACAGTCCGTGGACGGCTGGCAGCATATTGTGCTGGAGGGACTCGGCTATAGCCCGCGAACGAACCGATAAAAAACTGGCCTATGGAGGTGAGTGTGCCCTCCGGCATAATGTGCTGCCAGTCACTAGCAGGAAGAGTGCTGACTGTCGTGTATGGAGGCGGAATAAAAATAGAGGATCTTTGCAGATCCTCTATTAAATAGACGAATTTACGCCCTAGGCCGTAATAACCAGCTCTACTTAAAGAGGTTGATTATTATGTTCACGACGTTGTTGTCACCCATGTGACTCAGGTCGAGGTTTAGGCTAACACCGCCGTAACCTGTCCCTTGGTTGCTCTGAGCCGCAGCGGCTACACCTGATGTGCCGATCACTGCGGTTGCAGCTAGTGCTGCAAAACCCAGAACTAATTTATTTGGTCCCACCTTCTTTTTGCTGGCGGGTAACGTATTGGATTGCTTAAGCATGTAAATGCCTCCTTAATTCCGTTAGGTTACCACCATTCCAGCCTACCACTAGCTGAATGGTGCTTCAACTCCTTGTCGTCCGTGCTTAGGTCAAACGGCGGCTCCGCCTCCTCTTCTTTTGGGGCCGTCCCTCGATTATTAGTGTTATCACACCTATGACAAGGAGCAAAAAGGTATAAGTTGTAAAGTTGCTAGCCAGCTCCGCGCTGGGTTTTACTAACAACATCACGGTAATTGCCGCAACCGACAGCGCCGCTAGGGCGAATGTGGTTCGGCTCTGAATGCGAAATATCAATGCGGAAATGCCGTATGCTGCGATCATGATCACGCCGATCGTGGTGTTTTGGACCATGAAGCCGCCGATCATGCCGCCCAATAATATGAGTGGCATCTGGAATTTCTCCCAGCGGCTGGCGCGTTTTGGCGGAGCTGGCGTATAAAATGGTCGTTCGGTGGTTACAGGACTGGCGGGTTTACTTGCCGGCTGCCCTGCCCTTACTGATGGCGAAGGAATCTTGCGCGATGGCGCTTGTGTGGGTCGATGGATAACGCCGTCGACTGACGCAGGACGCGAGAATGCACTTGTGGCTTCGAATTCGGTCATCACTTTTCCTCCTTATAACTTTCATTGCGATACATATCAAAGTGCGTCGTTTGAGCTACTGGTGACAGGTCTTTTTGTTTGGATAGGTAGTTGTATGATTTGTAGTCTTGATCGCGGGCTAACAGAATGTATTTGATGTGGTGTTTATTTAGCTCGGCGCCTAAGTCATTGTAGTTTTTGGCGGTTTTGAGTATTGTGCCAATCTGTGTCTTTTCGTGGCTAGGTACGGTTGGGGATGCGTCGTGATATTCCAGGCTATTGCTGACGATGACATCTTTGTTGAAATACTCTGCTGCTGGATTTACGGTAATCCTGTCGCTAAAGCCGAACTGCATATATAGATGCCATGGCAAGAACAACACTCGTCCCTTGGATTTGTCATTGCTTAGCTGAGTGTTGATCATGTCCCAGTCAGCTGGATAATGATGTGGCATTAACTGGAATGCAAAAGCGCCGTACATGGTCGGTGTTAGTAGGATTGGCAACATTAGTATCCCGGCGAACGCAGCATTGAATGTAACGGGCTGCTTTTGCTGGTAGCGAGTCAGTAACACTGGGATGGCATAACCAACGAATATGGCAAAGGCCAGGGCTACTAAGCCAACGAATTTTTGTGGTTCGCGGTAACCGGCTAGCAACTCGATATGTTTGCTAAGTACTGGCAATAGGTTTGTAGTGGCGAGCAAGATTGCAATCAGTGCCGCTGCGCCAAACCAAATGACTGGCAATCGCTGTTTGTGCTTCCACATGCTGTGGCCGCCGATATATGCTATGACCCACAGTCCAATAACTGCCAGTCCCCATAGCGGGAACGCTTCCTGGGGCAATAAGTATAGGTTCTCGCCTTCAGCCCAGAAACCTTGCAGCTGCATCACGTTTATCAGCTTATTGATAAGATTGCTTCCTACCGTGGCAAATGCCCGCTGGTCGGCGGTCGTAAAGCTGCTAATCGCCTGGGCTGTGCTGTTCTTGCCAAGCTCTAATGGAATAATCCAGAAACTGTTCAGTACTAAGAACAATCCGAGGGATAAGGCTAAGCTACTACCCAACCTAGCGCCGTAGCCAACCACTGTTTTTTGGGTCAAGAGTATAGCCAAGATACCGCTAACTCCTAGTACTGCAAGCAAACCTATCGTATGAATGGATAAGATGGCAATCAGGCTTGTCCAAAGACCGAGTAATGCGCCCTGTTTTAGGGTTGGATGACGTAGCAGCCCAAGCAGACACATGCTAAAGAATGGCAATAACGCGTAGCCCAGCAATACGGCAAATTGTCCGGCCATAAAGCGGTCGTATGTAAACGGATTAATCATATATAAGGCACCGCCTACGTAGCAGCCTAGGACACGATAGTTGGTCATTATATTGTCGATCTGGACTTGCTGTAAGGCCCTAATTAGTTTGTAGGCGCCTAGTCCTGACAAAAATAAGATGAGGAACAACATTGTTTTTTGGATTAGCTGACTTGGCAATATCCAGTTGAGCGCATGCAGTAATACATAAAACGGATAGCTGCTGGTAACGTTTTCGGGCATGCGCAGGTGTGGCACAAATGACATATCGAGGGCAAAGATATAGCCCGGCAAGAGCATTGGCAGCATCACGGTTAAAGCGATCAGTGCGAATACTCTGCTGGGGTGTTCGAAGATGTTGCGTAGGTTTAATGCCATCGCTTGTAATCCCCTTCCTCGCTAGTTCGCTTGCGACTGCGGATGTAGTACATGGTGCAAGCAGCAAACGTAGTGGTGCTAATAATTGCACCTAGATAGAACCAGCGTTGTGGCATAAACTCCATGACCAACTCCATGTCGTAGCTGCCATCACTATTCTTTTGGCAGCTTCCCCGCTGCGCTTGGCAAAGCTGCGCAGGATCAACATACCAGCCATTCATGGTGTTATTGAGTTGCATGTGATTGTCTTTGTCGACTGCCTTGCGGTTAGTGAATGGCCACCAGTTTTTAGCACCAGGTTGAGCTAGTTCTAACTTCCAGAGCGAGTTGTAGCTTTCAAGCGTTGCCACGTAGAATGGTTTGCTAGCACCTTTAACGTGCACTGAACGTTTAGTGGGGTTAATGTCGGTGTAGCTGAATTTCTTAGGCTGCTCTACCGCTGTCTTGGCGGGCGTAAGTGTGTAAAACGAATTCTGGGCGGCTGGGATTTTGACCATGCTGACGTTGTCGTAATGCACTACACTGGTTGTCTCGCCGTAGCTGTGCGGATAAGCGTACAACATAACGTTTAGGTACTGGGCATCTTTGGGTACCGTGAGCTCTTTGCTGTAGCTTTGCCACGAGGTGCCATCTTTTTGCATGCGAGTGATGTCGGTAGTGTGCAGTGGGTCGTCAAAGCTGGCGTAGAACCCAGCGTACTTGCCATCCAAGCTCTGGTAGTCAAAGCTCAGCAGGTAGTGCTCACCTGGTTTAACTTTGATGCGTCCTGGGCCGGTGCATGCAATGTGCTGACGGGCATCTAATTCTAGAGATTGTTTGCCCTCGCTAGCCTTCTGCTCGTTGAGCTTCATGCCAATGTCTGGATTGCGGTCGAAGTCGTAACAGTCGGTGACTTTCTTCTGCCACAAGCCATCCTCGAATGATGGGTTTTTGATTAGGTTTTTGTAATCAAAGGCGGGGTTGTTGTAGGTAAATTGCAAGTCTTTGTCTGTCGGTAAATCAATTGCGTTACCTGCTGCCAACCGCTGCATGCCAGACTGACCAGTTGTAGATACTGTTACACCGCTATTGTCGACGCGGTAAAAGAGCGGTGTTTTATCGCGCACATACAATTTGCGCCCAGAATTTCCGCCCTTAATGGTTGCCTGTATTTTGCCTTTTTGGATGTCAGCTGGCTTGAGGCTTTCAAAGACATCTTGCAAACCAGTTGTCGGGTATTTAGCCCTAGGAGTCTCGGCAAAATTGAATAGCGTTTTGATATCACCAACGATGAAGTTGTATTTATCGCCTACATTTTGGGCATCTTGAATGCCAAAGACAGCTTGTGGGGAATAGACTTCCGGTGCTGCAATGCGGTTTTTGAACAAACGGAAAGTTTGGTTGGCGTAGCTATCTATTTGAGTGAATCCATATGTCGCTAGCTGCTTATTGGTGCTATCTTTACAGCTCAAAATGTAATCGTAACTGCCAAGGTTCACACTATCTACATTGTCGATGATTACGTGTTTGAGCTGCGTATTTTTGGAAGTAAATACCTGGTTTAGCTCTGTGGTTACCCTCGGATTTTCACGCATGTAATCCATGCACTCCCCGTTGTTGATCAGTAGCACTGTCTTTTGGTTGAGATCCATATTTTCTAACCTGGCAAAGTTATCCAAATTTCGTGGCACCAAGATCTTGCGGTACAAATCAGTAAACATGTAGGCATTCATTAGCACAAAGGTCAGGAGCAGTCCCGACAATATTGCAGTCAGGCGCTTCCCCTTTTCTAGTTTGGAAAGCAGGATAGCCAAGATGCCAAACAGCGCCAGCGGTATGTACAACTGCCATTTGAGCGGTGACCTAAACGCCCAGCCACCAGGCATGCCAATGAGGAATTTAATCAGCGTATCAATATGCATGACGGTTGTTGCCGCCAAGGCAATGAGAATTAGGAATGCCCCGAACAATATACCCAGCCGCCGCCGGTCGTTGGGCTTTAGGTCGCGTTCGACATATAAGAATAGGCCTAGCAAAATCGCATAGAATAAAAATACGCCAAAGAAATATACGTTCTGATAGGTTGCGTTGTAGAAGTTAAAGTCCACAAAAACGTTCTTGGATAACGAGAATCCGGTAAAGAAATTACCAGTATTAGATATACCAACTAGCGCCGTATAGTCGACTGGTGTTGGCGTAATATTGGTGGAGATCATGTCCTTGCTGACGCTTCCCATACTTGCCATTGGCAAAACAAAATATAGGTTAAGCAGCACGGCAACAATGCCAACGCCCACAAATTTAAAGATGTTGTCGATAACAAACGCTTTATGCTTCCAGGCCATAAAGCCCAAATATAGCAGTGATACGCCTAGGTTTACGGTGAATGTATAAGGGTGCAAAAACGAAATGTTGATACAAATAATCCATAACAAAAAATAACGAAACTGTCGTTTTTGGAATGCAGCTTGGATTGCCAAGAAACAAAATGGCAACAGTGCCGCAGCTAGCACTAAGCCAATCTTTGCCACATTACCCAGGAAGATTGGATTGAGTGCAAAGAACAACGCGCTAATAATACGCACAGATTTAGCCTTGATATGCAAAAAGTCACGGGCAAAATAATAGAACGCTACATAGGCGATGGCCAATGACGAAAAGATATAAAAGTACGATGCGCCAATGTGGCCAAAAATACCAAACACCAAAAAGTTAAAGACGCGCCCAGGCAAACGGATCAGCCCGTCAGGATTTGGTGTTCCACTCTGAAAAGACCAGATATAAAAGTGCTTTATCCAGTATGTGATCCAATCAAAAGGAAAATTAAAGTCGCCGTTGGACAAGAACTGCATGCTTAGTTACTGCCTCCAAAAAAGTTGTCTGCGAATTGCTGCATAACGCCAAGATTGACGTCTTTCATCGGTATACGTTCCTGATAAGCCACACCGATTTGGGTTAAGAGTGCGTCTACCTTGTTGTCATACACGATTGGCGAGAATGGCACGTTAGTTAAGTGCGCAGTAATAATGACATGGAATTGTGGTGCGATTAGCGCCAGGTTGCGATGGTGTTTGCGGAAGAACAAGAATAGCGCCAGTGGATTGTGCGGGAAATCAAGCAACTGTACGTTGGGATATAGTTCCCGCCAGGCCTGAGCTTGACGATGCTCTTCAGGGCTGCGTGCTTGGGATTCTAATACAGCAACAATAATCGATTTGTCCGAATTCTTAGCGATAAACTCACCGATCTGATCAGTAAATGCAGTAAATTCGTGGCTGTGTTTTTTGGACTGTGGGCGACGAGGCGCGATTACCAGTGTTTTGTCGTCGATGCGCAAGTGTCGTTCCATAACAGTTACGTCATGTTCATATGGGCGCAAGTTAACTTGGTCGATATACCAGGCCATGTCGCTGTCCAAGTAGGTCTCGTTGTTGATTAGACTGAAGTTTTCGAAGGTCTCATCGTCTCGCGCGATAATACCATTTGCGGCTTTGCCAGCGAGCCATGCTCCTGCCCGGCCCAGTTTGGTGGTCGAATTGTAATAGCCAACACCCAACAAGAAAACTTTCTTGCCAAGTAAAAACCTTCCAAAGAACAACATCAGGCTTAGCAGAAAGGTATTGAAGTTCATATCAACACCCCACAGACCGCCGCCGCCAATCATAATGTTTTTGCTAGTTAACAACTGCTTAATGAGTTGTTTTTTGTCTTGCATGTCGATGCGCTTGTAGCCGAAGTCGTGGTGATAATCTTCGTACTGATCAGGATTAATGTACGTAATAGTTACGTCTTTAGTTCCGTTTTGGTGTAGCAAGTTACCGAGTACTTCGAGCAACAACTCGTCACCATAATTACCGCCGCCGTAATAGCCAATGAGCAGACTGTTGTCCAGATTGGTAGACTTGAGTAGTTGGGTCAGTTTCATGCAATTCCTATCGCTGATTTTAGGTCTTTGTAGCTTTGATCAAAGTTAATTTGTTTACTCCACTGCCAGGCACGCTCACGCATCCGATCGTAGTGTGAGCGATCTTTGAGTGCTGTAACGATGCCGTACGCCAGTGAGCGTGGATTGGGATCAGTAATGATGCCGCTTTGTTTGTGACGCACACTGTCGCGTAGGCCATGTACGTCATAGGCTACGGCTGGGGTTCCTTGGCTATTTGCCTCGGTTACAATGAGCCCCCAGCCCTCCTTGACTGAAGTAACGCCAATCAGATGACTACGACGCATCAGGTTAATTTTATCCTCTTTGCTAACGCGCCCCAGATAGTCAATGTCGGATTTGAAGGGACTGTTTTGGATGTACTGAAGGACTTGTTGTCCGTATGGGCCAGTCGAGTCCCCTGCCACTTTGAGTTGCAGGTCAGGCATGTCGCGCTTGGCAAACTCAAAGGCTTTGACTTGATCTAATGTACGCTTCATGGCTCGCATAGCGCCAAGACTCAGAACGGTTGGTCGTTCAAATTTTTTGATACCAGTAAGGCTGCTCACGGGTTCGATTTCGATGCCTTCCGAAATAATATGAGTGCGGTTTGGCGCGAACCCGTACTGTGATAATTCTTGTTTGGTGCTTTCCGAAATAGTAATGAGTGGCACCCGGCTAGCTCCGAGTAGCCTGGTGGAAAGCGGTTCGAGTAGGTAATAGCCCAAATAGCTAATTGGTGCAGGTGCTTCGTGCAGCCAGACCTCGCGCTCCAAGTGGTGGTAGAATAGGAATCGCTTGGATTTTTTGCCGAACAGTACGCTAAAGTACGGTGCGGCATTAACTTCTTCGATTACTATGTCAAACTTGTTGCGGAGGTTCTTTAGGTAGTAGGCTGCAGCTTGAAACGGATGAGTGTATCGGTTGGAACCCACGCGAATGATCTGCACACCTTCGCAGGCTTCAGTCCGTGACGCGCCCTCGTACCCGCAGGTAAGCAGCGTTACGTCGTGGCCTTCTTTTGCCAGGCGTTGGGTTAGCTGCCTTGAGACAACTTCTGCACCGCCGGCACCCGGGTGCTTGTGGTCTTTCCATGTGAGCCAGAGAATTTTCATCCCTCTGTCGCCTCCCGCTGTATCATCATGGCTTCCTTCTTAGTAGCGTGAGTTGGCAGTCGAAGCTCAGACTCGCCCTCTTCCATAATTTGTTGAGCGTCAGGTACAGCACGACGACGAGTAATAAATACTGGTCGGTTGGCAACTTCGTCATGAATATGAGCGATGTACAAAGCGATGAGGCCTAGGCAGGCCAAGACTACACCGACTAAGAATACGATCATGATTGCCAACATATCGGTGCCACTAATGAGTAGCTGCATGGGGTCATTTAAGATGTATTGCTCAACGTACATAAACAACCCTGCCGGAATGCTGAGGAATAAAATACAGATGCCCAGGTAACCCGCAAGTTTTAGCGGTAGCATACTGTAACCCGTGAAGCTATTGATTGCTAGCTGGAACAGTTTGCGGTAGCCATAAGTTGGCTCACCATGCAGACGTGGCTCTTGCTTGAAGTAAATGTATGAACGCTTAAACCCAAGCCAGTCGATCATGCCGCGTGTGATGCGGTTGTGCTCGGTCAGTGAATTAAAAGCGTCAATAACTTCACGGTCTAGGAGCCTAAAGTCGGTTGCATTTGGTGTAATGCTGGCCGAAGCTATACCGTTCATAATGCGGTAAAAGAACTTCGCACCTAGCTTTTTGAGTGGACTCATATTTCGCTCGGCAAATACGCCAATAACGATTTCGGCGCCAGATTCCCAACGTTGTAGGAATTTTCCAATAAGCCGTGGTGGCATCTGCAGGTCCGCATCCATGACTATGGCTGCTTCGCCCTTTGATTCTTGAAAACCAGCACTCACAGCAGCTTCCTTGCCGAAGTTTCGAGCGAGCTGCACCACACGTACGTTATCGTGACGGTCAGCAAGGTCGCATGCAACCGCTGCTGAATCATCCTTACTGCCGTCGTCGACAAGTAATATTTCGAAATTGTACGGGAGTCTATTGATGTGTTTCGATAACTCCTCATATAACGTAGGCAGGTTTTCTGCCTCGTTATATACCGGTATGATTACCGATATTAACTTTTTGTTTGCCATGAAAGGCCTCCCTTCGCATTAGAACCGACTATCCAGACGATGGCAAAACCACACATCGCAATACTTCCCTGGAGCAAGCTGGTAACGACGGCTGCTGGCGTTTGGTGGTGCCAGAGAATCAGCGCGTACGTTGACAGTAGTCCAAGTACTGCGACAATCGCGATGCCATATCTGCGTAAAGCCAGATAATAAGCTGCTATTAGGTTTAGGACAGAAACTATAAATATGGCCATGCTAAGCCGTGGTAGCAGCGAGGCCATTGCCTCGTAGGTACCACCCATAAGCAACCGTATAACGGTTGATGGCATGAAAATTAGGATTAGGAGCGCAGGCAGCCCCAAGGCTGCGAGTAATAAACCGGACCGTGTCAGAAGTTTGGTATTGTGCTTCGCTGTTTCACGCATGCGTACACTCGAGATAAGCACTTGTGATATTGAAGCAGTCAAGAAAAATACAATGCGGGCGACGCTGGCAACACCGGCATATAGACCGGCGGTGTGCGCGTCGAAGTAGTGTTTTACGACAACAATGTCGAGGCTGTATTGCAAGGTAATGGCAAGGGATCCTAAGAGAACAAAAGCGCCGTAACGGAGCTCTGGCATCAGGATTCGCATGTTCGGCAGTCTTAGGTGACGGTGCCCTTCGTCATGTCTGAGTCCTAATCTGTAAGCCCACACGCCAATGTAGACGCATCCAACAATCTGAGCCAAGACTACGCCACCGATGGCACCGATTGTCCCAAGCCCGACCGCCACTAATCCAGCTGAAAACAGAATTTTGCTACCTGCGGCGATAATATTGCCGTTAGATACAATGCCAAAACGCTGTTTACCGCGTACTAGTGCTCCGCGCAATATAAATGGCACAGTTACGACCATACAAAACGCAAGGATCGGAAACGGCCAAGGTGATTCAAACTGTAAAAAGTGTTGCAGTTGTTTCTGGAAGACAAAGCTCAGTACCAAGATGCCACTGCTCACGATGAGCGCTAGCTTTTCAAACTCGAATACTAAGTCATTTCGCTGCTTTTCATCGTCTGTATTGGTGACGATATTGACGATCACGAGGCTAAGAACAGTCAGGAAAATACAGAGCTGTAGAAAGATCGAGACCAGCGTTTGTACTTCGCCAAATGCTGAGGGCTGCATCAAGCGTCCAAGCACTGGATAGTACAAGTAGTTCAGCGCTCCAACCCCTACTGAGCCCAAGAAAAAAACGACGTTATGTCGCAAGAATTGGTTTTGTTTCAAGTTACTTAGTATCCCCATGTCTGTATATCGTTACCCTTTCTGTACTATCCGACTGAAAATACCGAATCATTTTGGCACAGCTGTAAATGGAGTTTTGTAATAATTTTCACAAGGCCAGAAATATGTTCTGACAATGTTCTGGGTTCGTAAGTGCGAATGTCTTACGAACGGTCATCTGAGTGGCCGGCAGCAAACCGACCGGTGAGAGTTACCACAACTGTTGCACAAACTACAGCTGCAATAATGCTTGTCATGCCAGTGTCGTAGTCCTGGCCTCCTGTGAATAGCAGGTAGCTTATTCTGCCGCCGATAAGGCCACCCGCTATGCCTATAAATGTATGAATAATGATAGATTTTGCGTCTAATTTGTCCTGCAAGACGCTTGCAATCCAACCCACCAAAGCACCGAAAACGATCCAAAAATATGCAACATCCATTGAAGTATCCGTAGTTAGGTTTTTATTATTCCCTCTAAAGCGCGGACCAAATGAATATCACTAACGCGGCAGACGGCATTGTTTATGGGCTCTAGGGGTTATTATTTGTGGGCAAGATGTAGGCTGCGTGGCTGCAGGGTACCCCTGAAGCTTTCGCGCTCTATCTTGTCCCTTACTGCGGTTGGGGCGAGCTCTGGGTATTTGGCTTGCTTGCGTCGCAAGAAGTCACCGATCTTTTCTTGTAGGACTTGATCGTTACTGAGCATGGCTCCCTCCTTCCTTTAAAACTGCGCGGGTTTTCCCCGACTCCTCTATAGTAGGAAATAACGAACATGCTTACCGTAAAAAATAGACTAAAAAAGGTGTAAACTTTCTTACAGATAAACGAACAAAAATATATATAGTAAACTGCATATACTGAACATGAATCCAAAGGTTACCCCCAAGTGGCGCGCGTAGATAAGCTGAAAGCAACACTTACTTCTCCAGGAGTATGGGTTAAGAACCATGCCAAAATGCACTCGGTTATCGCCTTGGTGGTATTTGCTGTTGGCCTATGCGCCACCATTTATTACTGGAATAACCTTCGTCAAAGCGTGCGGGTGGATATGGAAACGGCCTATAAACGACAGTCTGCTGAGATAGGCGAAGCAGCTTCTAGCCGCCTGGCCCTCTACGAAAGTTTTCTGCGCGGTAGCGCTGGATTGTTTAAAATTCACGCTGGTTTAACCCAAGCTGAGTGGGACGAATACCACCAGCCATACAGCATCAAAAACAAATACCCTGACATTCAAGGAATTGGTGTTAGCCGTTATTTAAAGCGTGATGAAGTCCCAGCCTATTTACAGCGCCGTTATGACCAAGGCGACACTGACTTTAAGATTCGGCCCGCCGGCGAACGTGATGTATATGTGCCAGTCACCTTTAACGCTCAATATACTGGAAACAATGGCTCGAGCCGTGGCTTTGATGGCTATACTGACCCAATCCGTCGCAAGGCTATGCAATACGCGATGGATACCGGCAAGCCAGCGATGTCGGGCAAAGTGAATTTGGTGAGTGCTACTAACCCTAACAGATCGGCTTTTATTCTTTATCTGCCAATTTACCGTGAGGGTGCTCCTGTAACTAATGTACAAGAGCGACGTAACGCAATATCTGGCTTTTCGTATGTGGCTGTAGATTTCCAGACGCTCATGGACATCGTGTTGGCTTCTGGCAAGGGTAGCAATATCGCATTGCAAATTATTGATGCTGAGCAGCCATCGAACACCGCCAAAACCTACCAAACCGCCAACTTTACCTCAGTAGACAAAAAAGATGGCTGGCTAATCGATGACAACGTCCTAACACTCTACGGTCATAAATGGCACATCATCATGGCTGCTTCACCAAGTATTATTTCGGCGCGAGAACAACAACTGCCACAGCAAGCATTGTGGCGCGGTATCCTGACCTGCATTTTCTTTGCCGGTCTTGTCTGGTATTTGATTACTGACCGCGAGCGTAAGTACGCCCGTCAGAAACAAGAAGAGGTCCAGACCGCCAAAGATGACTTGTTGTCTTTGGCATCCCACCAATTGCGCACCCCTGCAACGGTGGTCAAGCAATATGTGGGTATGCTGCTTCAAGGTTATGCTGGTAATTTGTCGCAGCAGCAAATGGATATGCTGGACAGCGCTTACGAGAGTAATGAACGTCAACTGGAAATAATCAATCAGCTCTTGTATGTGGCGCGTATGGACGCCGGACGCATTAACCTGAAACGCGAGAAGACTGACCTTGCCAAGCTGATGCGTGATGTCGCCCGTGATCAAAGTCAGGCTGTTGCTGCGCGCAACCAACAGCTTAGCTTCCGTCTGCCCAAGCGCCCACTATATGCTGATGTTGACCCTCATTTTATGCGAATGGTCATGGAAAACTTGCTTAGCAATGCAAGCAAGTACACACCAGAGGGTGGCACGATTACCCTGGGCGTCCGTCGAGTGCCTGGCCATATCATTCTGCGGGTTACCGACACTGGTGTCGGCATTGACCCTTCCCTGCATGACAGCGTGTTTGAGAAGTTCACCCGCGTTGAAAACGAGCTTTCAACGGATGTTAACGGCAGTGGCGTCGGCTTATACCTGACCCAGCAAATCGTTGCTCTACATGGCGGCAGCATCGATGTAAAATCGTCTGTTGGTAAGGGTGCTAGCTTTATGGTCAAGATTCCAGTCAAGCTGGCGAAGTTCCCGCTTACTAAAAATTCATCAGGTGAGGATCAAGCGAACGATTAATAGACATATCATACTATTACGCATACACTTACAACTACCATGTCAAAGAAGAGAATCCTAATAGTCGAAGACGAAAAGCCCTTGCGCGAGGCCTTCGCTTATCTGTTACAGAGCGAAGGTTTTATCGTCGAGCTTGCCGAAAATGGCGAAATTGGGATCCAAAAGTTAGACGAATTCAATCCCGACCTCATTCTGCTCGATATGCTGATGCCCGTCATGAACGGCCATGAATTTTTGCAGCATGCTAAGCTAGCCAGTAAGTTCCCGCATACTAAGACGCTGATGCTTAGTAACCTGTCTGATGCAATATCGCTTGAGGACGCGAACACATATGGTGTGACCGATTCCGTGCTCAAGGCCGATCTTTCCCCTGTTGATTTAGCCATCTTGGCAAAAAGATTATTGTCAGGAAGCAAATAATTTGTAAAGAATAGAAGGTATGCCAAAAATATTGATTGTCGAAGATGAGAAAAACTTAGCCGCCGCCTACCAGGCGATTCTGGAAAAGCATGGCTATGAAGTTCAGGTCGCCCACAATGGCCAAGATGCCTTGGTTGTTGCGAAGGCCGGTATGCCTGATTTAATTTTGCTGGATATGAAAATGCCCAAGATGGGTGGGCTGGACTTTTTGCGCGAGCTTGATAAAGCTGGTATCGATCCTA
>Ga0075366_10000238_pt1 | contig 24452 bp, 19 predicted proteins | sample EndMethybrTD3031_FD_72351 | JGI IMG/M metagenome (GOLD analysis project Ga0075366, IMG submission 72351) | Populus endosphere microbial communities from Tennessee, USA - Endosphere MetaG P. TD hybrid TD303-1 | ecosystem: Host-associated > Plants > Roots > Endosphere | place: USA: Tennessee...
GTTCACAAGCACTACGGCTACGCGTTCCAGTGGTTCGCGATGAGTGCATTGATGGCTGGTTTGTATGTCTGGTTCCAACTCGTCCGCCCCCGGCTCCGGCGCCTCGCTTGAATCGAGCGCGCCGCTGAGCTTCACGGTGCACTCGATGCCCGCGCCGTCGATCGCCGACGACGTGGCGCGCCGCACCACGAGCGGCCGTCTGAAGATGTTCATCGTGCTGCTGGTCTGCGCGGCGCCGGTGGTCGCGTCTTACCTGACCTACTTCGTGATCCGCCCGGAAGGCCGCACGAACTACAGCGAGCTGGTCGAGCCGCTGCGGCCGATCCCGGCGGCGTTGCCGCTCACCGACCTCCAAGGCCGCCCCGTCGCCAGCGAATCGCTGAAAGGCCAATGGCTGCTCGTTGTCGTTTCCGGCGGCGCGTGCGACAAACGCTGCGAACACTATCTGTGGCTGCAGCGCCAGCTGCGCGAGACGCTAGGGCGCGAGAAGGAGCGGGTCGACAAGGTCTGGCTGATCGACGATGCCGCCACGCCGCGCAGCGAGACGCTGGCAGCCATCGCCGATGCCACGGTGATGCGCGTGCCGCGTGATGCGCTGGCCGAATGGCTGGCGCCGGCACCGCAGCACTCGCTCGAGCAGCACCTCTACATCGTCGATCCGCTCGGCAACTGGATGATGCGCGTGCCGGCCGACCCGGAGCCGGCGAAGTTCAAGCGCGACGTCGAGAAGCTTCTGCGGGCGTCGGCCGGCTGGGACAAGCCCGGGCGTTGACGGGCATCGACGAGACGACATGACCAGCCCCGCCGCCTACGACCTGACGCCGGCCGCGACGATCGCGCTGCTCGGGGCATTGCTTGCCGCGCTGCCGCTCGCGTGGTTCTGGTTCCGCCATCGTGATGCCGGTACACGCGGCCGCCTCCACGCGCTGATGGTGCTGACGCTGATCCTGACCTTCGACCTCGTGCTGTTCGGTGCCTTCACGCGCCTGACCGACTCCGGCCTCGGCTGCCCCGATTGGCCGGGCTGCTACGGCAGCGCCAGCCCGCTCGGCGCGCATGGCGACATCCAGTCGGCGCAGACGGCGTTGCCGAGCGGCCCGGTCACTCACGGCAAGGCCTGGGTCGAGATGACGCATCGTTATCTCGCCACCGCGGTCGGTGCGCTGATCACGCTGCTCGCGGCCTGGAGCTGGTGGGCGAAATGGCGCATGCATCAGCCGATCTCGCCGTGGTGGGCGAGCGCGACCTTCGTCTGGGTGTGCCTGCAGGGCGCGTTCGGCGCGCTGACGGTGACGATGAAGCTGTACCCGGCGATCGTCACGGCACACTTGCTGGGCGGCCTGGCGCTGCTGGCGCTGCTGGCGATCCAGTCGGAGTCGTATCGCCCGCAGCCGCTCGCGCTGTCGTCCTCGCTGCGGCGTGGGGTGGCGGTCGTCGCGGTGCTCGCGGTCGCGCAGATCGCGCTCGGCGGCTGGGTCAGCACGAACTACGCGGTGCTCGCCTGCCGCGACTTTCCGACCTGCCAGGGCGCGTGGTGGCCGGCGATGGACTTCCACCATGGATTCGCGCTGCTGCGCGAGCTGGGTGCCGGCAAGGACGGCGGCTATCTGCCATTCGCCGCGCTGACGGCGATCCACGTCACGCATCGCATCGGTGCGGCAGTGCTGGTGACGGCCCTTGTGACGCTGGCGTGGGTGCTGCACGCACGCGGCGAGCACGCACCGCGGCGCTGGGCGATCGCGCTGGTCGGCATCGCCCTCTGGCAGCTGGCGAGCGGGCTCAGCAATGTCGTGCTCGGCTGGCCGCTGCTGTCGGCGCTGGCGCATACCGGCGGCGCCGCCGCGCTGGTCGTGTTGCTGACGACCTTGGTGGTGCGCATGACGGCTTCGCTGACCGAAGGCGAAGCCGTCGCGCATTCGCATGACTCGGCGCAGGTTCGCGTCGCGGCCGGAGGTGCTTCGTAAAATGGCGCATCCTCCGACCCCCATGACCGAAACCGTTGTCCGCGCGGCCGTCGCGCCCACTTCGCTGCCCTCGCGGGTGCGCCAGTTCTATGCGCTGACCAAACCGCGTGTGGTGCAGCTGATCGTGTTCTGCGCGGTGATCGGCATGCTGCTCGCCACACCCGGCCTGCCGGACTGGCGCGTCGCGCTCGCGGCGATGGTCGGAATCTGGCTCGTCGCCGCTGCCGCTGCTGCCTTCAACTGCGTCGTCGAACAGCGCATCGACGCGCGCATGGCGCGCACCGCGTGGCGGCCGACGGCGCGTGGCGAGCTGACGAACACGCAGACGCTCACCTTCTCCGCGCTGCTGTGCGCGGCCGGCAGTGCGCTGCTGTACGTCGTCGTGAACCCGCTGACGATGTGGCTCACGTTCGCGACCTTCGTCGGCTATGCGGTGATCTACACCGTGGTGCTCAAGCCGCTGACGCCGCAGAACATCGTGATCGGCGGCGCGTCGGGGGCGATGCCGCCGGTGCTCGGCTGGGCCGCGATCCGCGGCGAGGTCGGCGCCGAGGCGCTGATCATGTGCCTGATCATCTTCCTGTGGACACCGCCGCACTTCTGGGCGCTCGCGCTGTACCGCGCCGAGGACTACCGCAAGTCGGGGCTGCCGATGCTGCCGGTCACGCACGGCTCGGAGTTCACGCGGCTGCACGTGTTCCTGTACACGCTGGTGCTGTTCGCGGCGACCTTGCTGCCGTTCGTCTCGGGCATGAGTGGGCCGGTCTACGTGGCCTGTGCGGTCGTACTCGGCGCGATCTTCATCGCCTACGCGTGGCGCCTGCTGCGGGTCTACTCCGACACGCTCGCGCGCAAGACCTTCCGCTACTCGATTCTGTACCTGTCGCTGCTGTTCGCGGCGATGCTGCTCGATCACTACCTGGGCCCGTTGCTGTGAACCGTCGATCGATGTTGTGGGGAGCTTCGCTGATGCTGGCCGTGTCGCTCGCGGCGTGCGGCAAATCGCCCGAGAAGCTGCAGTTCAAGGGCACCGACATCACCGGCGCCGAATACGGCCGCTCGCTGGCGCTGACCGACCAGGATGGCAAGAGCCGCTCGCTCGCCGACTTCAAGGGCAAGGTCGTCGTCGTGTTCTTCGGCTACACGCAATGCCCTGACGTCTGCCCGACGACGATGGCCGAGCTCGCGCAGGTGAAGAAGTCGCTCGGCAAGGACGGCGAACGGCTGCAGGGCATCTTCGTCACGGTCGATCCGGAGCGCGACACACCGGCCGTGCTGAAGAGCTACATGGGCAGCTTCGACCCGAGCTTCGTCGCGCTGCGTGGCACGGTCGAGCAGACCAAGGAGGTCGCGAAGGAGTTCAAGGTCTTCTTCGCGAAGGTGCCTGGCCGCACGCCCGACAGCTACACGATGGACCACACGGCCGGCTCGTACGTGTTCGACGGCAACGGCAAGCTGCGGTTGTTCGTTCGCTACGGTTCGGGCACCGACGCGCTCGCGGCGGACCTGAAGACGCTGATCGCCGCGGGCTGAAGGCCCCGAAGGAAAGCAAACGGCCCCGGAAGGGGCCGTTTGTCATTTCAGCGAAGCAGCGGGTCAGGCAGTTTCCGCCAGGGCCTTGCGCATCTTCTTCATCGCCGCCACTTCGATCTGGCGGATCCGCTCGGCGCTGACGCCGTACTCTGCGGCCAGCTCGTGCAGCGTCATGCCGCCCGAACTGTCGTCGTTGACCTTCAGCCAACGCTCCTCGACGATGCGCCGGCTGCGCGGATCGAGCGTGTCCAGCGCCAGCGTGATGCCGTCGCCGGCCAGCCAGTCGCGGTTGCGCGCCTCGAGCACGCGAGTCGGTTCGTTCGACTCATCGGCCAGGTAGGCGATCGGCGCGAAGCTCTCTTCGCCGCTGTCGTCGCTCTGCGGCTCGAGCGCGACGTCGCCGCCCGACAGGCGGGTTTCCATCTCGAGCACTTCCTCGCGCTTGACGTTCAGCGTGCTCGCGAGCGTGTCGACCTCGCTTTGCGTGAGGGTCGAGCGATGCGTATCGACGTCTTCGGCATCGTCCTTCAGGCTTTGCTTCATCGAGCGCAGATTGAAGAACAGTTTGCGTTGGGCCTTCGTCGTTGCGACCTTGACCATCCGCCAGTTCTTCAGGATGTACTCGTGGATCTCGGCCTTGATCCAGTGCATCGCGTAGCTGACCAGCCGGACGCCCTGGTCCGGGTCGAAGCGCTTGACGGCCTTCATCAGGCCGACATTGCCTTCCTGGATCAGGTCGCCATGCGGCAGCCCATAGCCGAGGTACTTGCGCGAGATCGAGACGACCAGGCGCAGGTGCGAGAGCACCAGCTTCCCGGCAGCGTCTAGGTCGCCGTTGGCGCGCAGCCGCTTCGCGAAGTCGATTTCTTCGTCGTGGGTCAGCAGCGGCACGCGGTTGACGGCCGAAATATAGGCGTCGAGATTGCCGAGCGAGGGCACCAGCGCCCAGGGATCGCGGACGGTCAACGCAGTGGCAGAGGACATGTTCATGGAAGCATCAGACACGCTGAACTCCTTTCGGTTCCGGAGATATTAGCACTCGGTGCTGGAGAGTGCTGATTGCGTCGGTCAATCGCGTCGATTGCCTCAATTGTTGGAAGGAAAGTGAGCGTTCGCTTGTTGTTTGTTTTCGGCAAACGCTTGGAGTGCTACGAGCGTCGGTGAACCTCCAGCAGGCAATCGCGGAAGGCCTTTGCGACGCGTGGTGCCGCCGGTTCGCGGCGGTCGATCACGGCGTAGCTGCAGCGATAGTTGAATACCTTCGGGCGAATTGCGCGCATGCGATCTTCACGCATGAAGTGATCGGCGTAGTGGTCGGGGAGGAAGCCCAGAAACCCGCCCGACAGAATGAGGTGCGCGACCCCTTCCTGGTCAGTGGCGGAGGCGGCACGCTTCAGTCCGCGGGCATGCGCGAGCTGCATGTTTGGCGAGTGGTAGTCGAGTCCCGCCAGCTCTTGCGACTCGAGGTCGGCCCACGTGCGCGCGCGCTCCGGCGACTTGAACCAGGGATGCGTGATGCCAGCGAACAGCAGCATGTGCTCGTCGAACAATTCTTCGTACCCCAGACTCTCGGACCGTCTGTGCTCAGGGACGAGCCCGAGATGGAACTTGCCGTCCATGACACCCCGTTCGATCGAGTTGATCGTGCCCACGTGGAGCTTCAGCGCGACGGCGGGCGCCAGTTGGCGAAAGCGTGCGATGGCGCGGTCCACGCGGGCAAGCGGATTCGTTGCGACTTTCTCGAACAGGGCGAGATGGAGCTCGCCACCCATGCTGCGCCGGATGTCGTGGAGGTCGCCTCTGAAGGTATCGGTGGCGTGCAGCAGTCGGTCGGCGGCGGCGTAGACGCGCTCGCCCTCCGGAGTCAGAGCGAAGCCTGCGCGGCCCCGTCGACAAAGCACCGTGCCCAGGCGGACTTCCAGGTCTTTGATGTGACGGCTGATGGTCGAGATGGCGATATTGAGCTCGAGCTCGGCTGCCGCCATGCCGCCGCAGTCGGCCACGGCGCGAAAGACGCGCAACAGGCGCAGGTCCACGTCCGCCACTTGGCCCAGGATGGCGCGCTCCCTTGTTTGCATAAAGTGTCAAGTGAACATGGATATCGGATCATGAATTCAAGCATGCCCGGGCACACCATGGCAACCCTGCGTGCTGCTCGGTACGCGGACTTTCATCAGGGAACGAAGAGGACCAATGCCATGCGAGTCGGTGTACCCAAGGAAATCAAGAATCACGAGTACCGCGTCGGGCTGACGCCTGCAAGCGTGCGCGAATTTGTGGCCCGTGGGCACGAGGTGCTGGTGCAAACCGGTGCGGGCGCTTCCATCGGCATGTCCGACGAACAGTACACGCAGGCGGGAGCGAAGATCGCTTCGACCGCCGAGGCGGTGTTCGCCCAGGCGGACATGATCGTCAAGGTCAAGGAGCCGCAGCCGGGCGAATGCAAGATGCTGCGCTCGGGGCAAGTGCTGTACACCTATCTGCACTTGGCGCCGGATCCGGAGCAAACCGCCGCGCTGATCAAGTCTGGTGCGGTCTGCATCGCCTACGAGACCATCACGAATGCGGCCGGTGGCCTTCCGCTTCTTGCGCCGATGAGCGAGGTGGCGGGGCGCATGTCGATCCAGGCGGCCGCCGCGCATCTTGAAAAGTCCAAGGGCGGCATGGGTGTGCTGCTCGGCGGGGTGCCGGGCGTGCCGGCGGCGCATGTCGTGATCATCGGAGCCGGCGTGGTCGGCACGCATGCGTTGCAGATGGCGGTTGGCTTGGGTGCACGCGTGACGGTGCTCGACAAGAGCGTGGAGCGCCTGCGCCAACTGGACCTGGTTTTCGGAAACCGGATCGGCACCCGCTATTCGACGGCCGCCGCGATCGAGGACTCCGTCGCCGATGCCGATGTGGTGATCGGCGGCGTCCTGGTGCCCGGTGCTGCTGCGCCGAAGCTGGTCACGAAGAAACTCATCTCCTCGATGAAGACGGGCAGCGTCGTGGTCGACGTGGCGATCGACCAGGGAGGCTGCTTCGAGACGTCGCGGGCCACCACGCACGCCGAGCCGACCTTCGTCGTCGATGGCGTCGTTCACTACTGCGTGGCAAACATGCCCGGTGCGGTCGCACGCACGTCCACCATGGCGCTGAACAACGCCACGCTCTCGCACGGGCTGTCTCTCGCGGACAAGGGCTGGCAGAAGGCGCTCAGCGATGACGCGCACCTGCGCAACGGCCTCAACGTGTGCACAGGCCACGTGACTTACGAGGCCGTGGCCAAGGACCTGGGTTACGAGTTCGTGCCCGCGCAGCGGGTTCTTTCCTGATCGTCGGAGGTTTCACATGAACGCTCGTCAACCGGAGCTTGCGCGGACCATGCAGGCATCGGACAGTCAATGGCTGGCCGCGCACTGGATGCCGTTCACCGGCAATCGCGATTTCAAGGCCAACCCACGCATCATCACCGGCGCCGAGGGTGCGTACTACACGACCAGCGACGGCCGGCGCATCTTCGACGGCCTGTCGGGCCTGTGGTGCACGGGCCTCGGGCACTGCCGCAAGGAGATCGTCGACGCCGTCAGCAGGCAGATCGGCACGCTCGACTACGCCCCGGCCTTCCAGTTCGGCCACCCGCTCTCGTTCGAACTCGCCAATCGCATCGTGGAAAGGATGCCGGAGGGCCTGAATCGCGTGTTCTTCACGGGTTCGGGTTCGGAATCCGCCGACACGGCGCTAAAGATGGCAAGGGCGTACTGGAGAACAAAAGGGCAGGGCAGCAAGACGCGCCTGATCGGTCGCCTCAAGGGCTATCACGGCGTCAACTTCGGCGGCATCTCGGTCGGCGGGATCGCCGGCAACCGCAAGCTCTTCGGCGCCGGCGTGGACGTCGATCATCTGTCGCACACGCAGCCGCCGACGGGCAGCTTCTTTCGCGGCATGCCGCAGGAGGGCGCCGAGCTCGCAGACGATCTGCTTACGTTGATCTCGCTGCACGACGCGTCGAACATCGCCGCCGTCATCGTCGAGCCGTTCTCCGGCTCTGCTGGCGTCATCATCCCGCCCAAGGGCTATCTGCAGCGCCTGCGCGAGATCTGCACCCAGCACGGGATCTTGCTGATCTTCGACGAGGTAATCACGGGGTTCGGACGTGCAGGGGAGTGGACCGGGGCAAAGGCGTTCGGCGTCACGCCGGACATCATCACCGCGGCCAAGCAAATTACGAACGGCACCCAGCCGCTGGGCGCTGTCGTGGTGAAGCAGGAGATCTACGACACCTTCATGGCCGCGGGTGGGCATGACTACATGCTCGAGTTCCCGCATGGGTACACATATTCCGCGCACCCAGTTGCATGCGCCGCCGGCATCGCCTCCCTCGAACTGCTCGAACGCGAGCACGCGCTCGAGCGTGTTCGCGAGCTGGCCCCCAAGTTCGAACAGGCAGTCCACGGGCTGCGCGCAGCGCGACACGTGGCGGACATCCGCAACTTCGGCCTGGCCGCCGGTCTCACGATCGCAAGCGCGCCCGGCGAACCTGCGCTGCGGCCTTACAAGGCCGCGATGGCGATGTATGCCAAGGGCTTTTACGTGCGGTACGGTGGCGACACGATTCAGCTGGCGCCACCTTTCATCAGCAAGCCGGGCGAGATCGACTCGATGGTCAGCGCGCTGGGCGAGACTCTCAACGGAATCGACTGAGTCAAATCAGGAGCGAACAGTGAAGACCATTGGACATTTGATTGCCGGCGAAACCTTGCAAGGCACAGGGAGGACTGCCGACGTCTACAACCCGGCAACCGGCCAGACCGCTGGAAAGGTTCACCTGGCCGATGGCAAGACCGTCGAAGAGGCGATTGCATCGGCCCAGCGCGCTTTCCCGGCGTGGAGGAACACGCCCCCGTTGAAGCGCGCCCGCGTGATGAGCGCGCTGAAGGTGCTGCTGGAGGCTCGAGCCAAGGAGATTTGCGAGCTCATCACCGAGGAGCACGGCAAGGTCCTGGCCGACAGTCTTGGCGAGCTGCAACGGGGCATCGAGAACGTCGAGTTCGCGAGCTACGCGACCGAGCTGTTGAAGGGCGAGCACAGCCGCAATGTCGGCCCCGGCATCGATGCGTGGAGCGAGCACCAGGCGCTGGGTGTCGTGGCCGGCATCACACCGTTCAACTTCCCGGCGATGGTGCCTCTTTGGATGTGGCCGATCGCGATCGCTTGCGGCAACACGTTCGTTCTCAAACCTTCGGAACGCGATCCTTCGAGTGCGCTGTACATCGCGCAACTGGCTCTCGAGGCCGGGCTGCCGCCAGGCGTGCTGAACGTCGTCAATGGCGACAAGGAGGCCGTCGATGTTCTGCTGACCGACCCGCGCGTCAAAGCCGTCAGCTTCGTGGGTTCGACGGCGATCGCCGAATACATCTACTCGACGGGCTGTGCGAACGGCAAGCGCGTCCAGGCGCTGGGTGGGGCGAAGAACCACGCCGTCGTGATGCCGGACGCCGACATCGCGAACGCGGTCAGTGCATTGATGGGTGCCGCGTACGGGTCCTGTGGCGAGCGCTGCATGGCGATTCCGCTGGTCGTTGCGGTCGGCGACGCGACGGCAGACGCGGTGGTGGCCGGCTTGAAGGCGGAGATCGCGAAGATGAAGGTGGGGCCGGGTACCGACAGCTCGTCCGACATGGGCCCGCTCGTCACGAAAGCGCACTTCGAAAAGGTGCGCGGGTATGTCGATCAAGGCGTCAGCGAAGGGGCCGACCTGGTCGTCGATGGGCGGGCACTGAAGGTCAAGGGGAACGAGGAAGGCTATTTCCTGGGGCCTTGCCTGTTTGACCGCGTGAAGCCCGGCATGGTGATCTATCAAGAGGAGATCTTCGGGCCCGTGTTGGGTGTGGTGCGGGTCAAGAGCCTCGAGGAGGCCATGGGGCTGATCGATGCGCACGAGTACGGGAATGGCACCTGCATCTTCACGCGCGATGGCGAAGCGGCGCGCCACTTCACCGACCACATCCAGGTGGGCATGGTGGGCGTCAACGTTCCGCTGCCGGTGCCGGTCGCCTATCACTCGTTCGGCGGCTGGAAGCGCTCGCTCTTCGGCGACCTCCATGCCTATGGCCCTGATGCGGTGAGGTTCTACACGAAGCGCAAGGCGATCACGCAGCGCTGGCCGTCGGCTGGCGTTCGTGAGGGGTCGGTGTTCAGCTTCCCGTCCTCCAGGTAGCCCGGTTCTGAGCGGGGAGCGCCCTGGCGGGAGGCTGGGGCGCCAGCAAGCCCCCGAGTTCACGAAGCCATCTGTCCAGGCGGCGCAGGATTTACCGCGCAGCCCCTTTTCGTCCAGAAACTGAAGGCCAGTCGACATGAACGCGATTCCCACTCTCCAAGTAGAGAATGAACGGGTCATCGTTACGAAGTGGCGCTTTCCGCCCAGTGCCGAGACGGGCGATCACGTGCACGGCCATGACTACGTCGTGGTTCCATTGACGTCCGGAAAGCTAAGACTTGTCGAACCGACCGGAACTCGAGATGTCGAACTGATAGCAGGCAACTCATACGCCCGGCTCGCGGGCGTAGCTCACAACGTCATCAACATCAATGACCATGAGTTCTCGTTCGTCGAGATCGAACTCAAATAGAGGACCGATCCCGACGAGCTGGAAGTCGTTTGGTCAGAAGTGCACTTCGAGCACCACCGTAGGCGTCGTGTGATCCACGCCCACCGGGTTGCTGGAGCCGTACTTGTTACGCCAGTACTCGACGCCGATGCCTGCCAGGAACGCGCCCTTGCCTGCACCGGCAAATTGCCCGACGTCCAAGACCAGCTTCGGGAAGAAGTGAACCTCGGTTTTGGTTGGCGCGCCGAAGCCATCGTCGCCCTTCTCGCCGATCACGTCACCGTAACCCTTGAACGTCAATGAATCGGTGATGCCGACCGACCACGCGGTCGAAAAGTAGGGCGCACTCTTGAACTTGACTCCCTGCCCGACGATTCCGTTGTGGTTGGACTCCTTGCTCCAATACAGACCGAGGTCCCAGAAGCCTCCCTTGACGTCGATGTGAAAGGTGGGGCCAACCATCAACTCGCGTACTCGCGAGGCAAATGCATCGTTCTTGGTACTCCAATTGAATCCGGTCATCAGCGAAACGTCGCGCACTGGTCCGAATGCGATCTTGCTGCCGCTGACAGCCGACAAACTCAGGTTGTGGCGATACACCACGTACGCCTCGTGCGCACCGCCGCCGCCGTTGTTCGCAGGATCGTTGCCGTCCGATATGTACAGATCGGCCGCGAAGAAGTTGCTGCCGTACTTGTAGCCGCTTGCGTGGCCGAACTCGGCCACGTTCTTCACGATCTTGTTCGGATTGGCCGGCTCGCGAACATTGCCCTGATATTGATAACCCATCCACGTGTCGCTCCAATCCGAGGCATTGGCCACCGTCGACGACGCGAGGGCAACGGCGATGGCTATCGCTTGGGCAGTACGTTCATTCATGAGAGTCTTTCCGGTGTGTTGTCGGGGTTGAGGAACATGCGCTCGCCCCTGCATGTACTGCCTTTCAATCAGCGTCGAGCGCCCTGTCGAATCAACTTTACTTGTCAGTCAAACTTGGACCAAAGAGTAAAAACCCGTTCAATTCTGAAGACAATGTTTAACAGTCGACCTACTTTTGGGATGTCGCTTCACGCGCCCTTGAAGGGGTGGCAATTGCGCTCGATCTCCATTTGCCGGTTGACCGTTTTGCGACGAAACAATCCCGATTGAGAAACGTGCTGCTGAGGCCATTGATGCGGGTTTTTACTTTAGCGTCAAGTTTGTCTACCTAGTAAAGTTGACTCAACGCATCGCGACGAAGGTACCAACCAATGCGCACTGGCTTGGCGTACCGAAAGACATGAAGTCCGATGCGCTTGCAACTGGCTGACGCGACTCTTCAATCAGGAGAAGACCTTGGACTCCCCATCCTCCCGTGCCTGCGGCATTCACGCCGCGCGGCTGAATCTGGCGGACTACGCCAGGAACTTCGGCGATGCGCATGCACCCTTGAATCGTGCTCAGGCCTTGATCGAGGCCGAGCGCTGCTACTACTGCCATGACGCGCCGTGCACCACAGCCTGTCCGACTGGCATCGACATCCCGACGTTCATTCAACGCATTGCGCAGGACAACAACCGTGGCGCAGCGCTCACGATCCTCGAGGCCAATCCGCTCGGCGGCATGTGCGCGCGCGTCTGTCCGACGGAGGTGCTGTGCGAGCAAGCGTGCGTTCGCAACACGAACGAGGAAAAGCCGGTCGAGATCGGCGCGCTGCAGCGCTACGCGACCGACGCCTACTTCGCCAAACCTGGGGCGCCGCTGTTCACTCGTGAAGCGAGCACGGGAAAGCGCGTTGCGGTGGTCGGTGCCGGTCCGGCCGGCTTGGCTTGTGCGCATGGACTCGCGCGCCGCGGTCACGCCGTCACCGTCTTCGACGCCAATCCCAAGCCCGGCGGCTTGAACGAATACGGCCTGGCGACCTACAAGACTGCTGGCAACTTCGCGCAGCGGGAGATCGAATGGCTGCTATCGATCGGTGGCATCGAGCTGCAGAACGATCAGAGACTGGGGAGCGACATCACATTGGATTCGCTGCTCGGTCGATTCGACGCCGTGTTTCTTGGGTTGGGTTTGGAGGGCGTGAATGCGCTGGGCATCAGCGAGCCGCACTTGCCCGGGCTGCACAACGCCGTGGACTTCATCGCCGAGTTGCGTCAATCCGATCCGGTCCGCGTGCCGATCGGCCGGCGCGTTGTCGTGATCGGGGGCGGCATGACCGCCGTCGATGCCGCGGTGCAATCGCGCCTCCTGGGCGCCGAGCAGGTGACGATCGTCTACCGGCGAGGGCCCGACGCGATGTCTGCTTCCGTGGTCGAACAACGTTGGGCGCAAACCAACGGCGTCACGATCCGCCACTGGGCGACGCCCAAGGAAGTGATCGCCGTAGAAGGTCGCCTGTTCGGCATCCGCTTTGCCGAGACCGCGCTCAGCGATGGCAAGCTGATTGAAACCGGGCCGTCGTTCGTCCTCGAAGCCGACATGGTGCTGAGGGCCATCGGCCAGACCTTTGTCGCTGAACCCGCGGGGGCGGCCATTGCGCTCAAGGGCGGCCGCATCCGCACCGACGACGATGGCCGCACCAGCCTGCCGCGCGTCTGGGCCGGGGGCGACTGCCGCTACGGTGGCCGTGACCTGACGGTCGAGGCGGTCGAGCATGGCAAGCGCTCGGCAATCGACATGGATCTTGCCTTGCGAGGCATCTCGGCGTCGGCCGGAACCCAACAGCAACTGGAGAAGGCTCATGGCTGACCTGAGCACCGATTTCGTCGGCATCAAGAGCCCGAACCCCTTCTGGCTCGCCTCCGCGCCGCCGACCGACAAGGAGGTCAACGTCGTGCGCGCCTTCGAGGCGGGTTGGGGGGGCGTGGTCTGGAAGACCCTGGGCGAGGATCCGCCGGTGGTCAATGTGAACGGACCGCGTTACGCCACGCTGATGTCGCAGGACCGGCGCGTGATCGGCTTCAACAACATCGAGCTCATCAGCGATCGGCCGCTGCGCACGAATCTCGAAGAGATCCGGCGCGTGAAGCGCAACTGGCCAGACCGCGCGATGGTCGTCTCGCTGATGGTGCCAGTCGTCGAGGAATCATGGAAGCGCATCCTGCCGATGGTGGAAGACGTGGGTGCCGACGGCATCGAGCTGAACTTCGGCTGCCCGCACGGCATGAGCGAGCGCGGCATGGGTGCAGCAGTCGGGCAGGTGCCGGAGTACATCCAGCGTGTCACCGAATGGTGCAAGCACTATTCGAAGCTGCCGACCATCGTCAAGCTCACTCCCAACATCACTGACGTTCGCTACCCGGCCCGTGCCGCCAAGGCCGGCGGCGCCGACGCGGTGAGCTTGATCAACACCATCAACTCCGTGATGGGTGTTGACCTGGAGAACCTGGTCATGAGCCCGAGCACCGACGGCTGGGGCTCGCACGGCGGCTACTGTGGGCCGGCGGTCAAGCCCATCGCGCTGAACATGGTGGCCGAGATCGCACGTGACGCACAGACGCACGGGCTGCCGATCTCGGGCATCGGTGGGGTGACCACTTGGCGTGACGCGGCGGAGTTCATCGCGCTCGGTTGCGGCTCGGTGCAGGTATGCACCGCGGCGATGGTCTACGGGTTCAAGATCGTGCAAGACCTGTGCAATGGCCTGTCCAACTTCATGGACGAGCAGGGTCATGCCTCCATCGAGGCGTTTCGCGGCCGGGCGGTCGAGACGGTCAAGGACTGGAAGGTGCTCAATCTCAACCACATCGAGAAGGCCGTCATCAACCAGGACTCGTGCATCCAGTGCGGTCGCTGCCACGTCGTCTGCGAGGACACGTCCCACCAAGCCATCACCGCCACCAAGGATGGCAAGCGCCACTTCGAGATCAAGGAAGAGGAGTGCGTCGGCTGCAACTTGTGCGTGTCGATCTGCCCGGTGCCGAACACGATCTCGATGCGAACCCTGGCCCGAGGGGAAGTCGACAAGCGAACGGGCATCGCGGTGAGTGGCGAGTACGCCAACTGGACCACGAACCCGAACAACCCCATGCGCACCAGCGCCGCGACCTGCGGCTGAAGCATCGGCGTGCGAGCAGGGCTTGTCTTAAGTGAGTGTGAACTGAAGGTCTGAACACCCTATCGATCAAGGGAGAAACAGGGATGAGTACAAACATGAGCCGCGCTACGAACGACGAACTGTGGAACGAGGATCTCGCGCCCACCACCGATGCGCAGCGCACCTGGCGCTGGTATCACTTTGCCGCACTGTGGGTGGGCATGGTGATGTGCATCCCGGCCTACACGTTGGCGGCCGGTCTGGTCGACAGCGGCATGTCCTGGCAGCAGGCAGTGGGAACGGTGTTCCTCGGCAACCTGATCGTGCTCATCCCGATGCTCCTCATCGGCCACGCGGGCGCGAAGTACGGCATTCCCTACGCGGTACTGGCACGAGCCTCGTTCGGCACGCGCGGCGCACGGCTGCCGGCGCTGCTTCGCGCGCTTGTGGCCTGTGGCTGGTATGGCATCCAGACCTGGTTCGGCGGCATGATGATCTACACGCTGGCCGGGGTGCTGATCGGGCATCCGCTCGAAGGCTCCAAGATCCCCGGGCTCGGCATCAATCTCGGCCAGCTATCGTGCTTCCTGCTCTTCTGGGCCTTGCAGTTCTACTTCGTCGTGCATGGCATCGAGTCGATCCGCAAACTCGAAACCTATACCGCGCCTCTCAAGATCATCATCTGCTTCGTGCTGCTGGGCTGGGCGTATAACCAGGCGGGCGGTTTCGGACCGATCCTGGATCAGCCGTCGCAGTTCGTCGAAGGTGGCAAGAAAGCGGGCCAGTTCTCGGCCGTGTTCTGGCCGTCGTTGACGGCGATGGTCGGCTTCTGGGCGACGCTGGCGCTGAACATTCCGGACTTCACGCGCTTCGCCAAATCGCAGCGTGACCAGCTCGTCGGCCAGGCGATCGGCTTGCCGGCGCCGATGGGCCTGCTCGCTGCACTTGCAGTCTTCGTGACGTCGGCGACTGTGGTGATCTACGGCAAGGCGCTGTGGGATCCGGTGGATCTGGCCAGCCGCATGACGGGCGCCGCCGTGCTGATCGCGCTCGTCATCTTGCTGATCGACACCGTGAGCGTCAATCTGGCGGCCAATCTGGTCGGCCCGGCATACGACTTCTCGGCACTGAACCCGCGCCGTATCAGCTACAAGATCGGCGGCTACATCACCGTCGGAATCGCCATCGCGATCATGCCGTGGAAGATTCTCGAGTCGACGCAAGGCTACATCTTCACCTGGCTGATCGGGTACTCCGCATTGCTCGGGCCGGTGGCCGGCATCCTGATCGTCGACTACTACGTGCTGCGCCGGACCGAGATTGAAGTCGATGAGCTGTATCAAGAGCAGGGCGAGTACAGCTATCGCAACGGCTGGAACTGGGTCGCCGTTGCCGCGTTCGTGCTGGGCGTGATTCCGAATCTGCCCGGGTTCCTGAACGCAGCGTTCCCGCAAGCCTTTCCTGATGTCGGCGTTGCATTCAAGACCATCTACACGTATGCCTGGTTCGTTGGCCTGGCCATCGCTGCAGTGGTTTACCGAGTCGGCATGAGCGCCTCCACCGTCCAAATGCGCTCACGCCTGACCTGATCTTCCCACCAGTGCGAAGGAGGACGTCGTGACCGAATCTCTCTTCATTCGCGGCGCGACTGTGGTCAATGCCGACCGCGAGCAGGTGGCCGACGTCCTGTGCGTCGAGGGCCGCATCGCTGCCGTCGGCACCATGGCGGCGCGCCAGGTACCCGCCGGCGCGCAGACGCTGGACGGCAGCGGGCAGTACCTGCTGCCCGGTGGCATCGACCCGCACACCCACATGCAGCTGCCCTTCATGGGAACGGTGGCGATGGATGACTTCTACACCGGCACGGCTGCAGGGCTGGCCGGCGGCACGACCAGCATCATCGACTTCGTGATTCCCGCCCCGAACGAGCCGCTGCTGGAGGCCTATCGCAAGTGGCGTGGCTGGGCCGAGAAATCTGCGGCCGACTACGGCTTTCACGTGGCGGTGACATGGTGGGACGACAGCGTGCGCGAGGACATGGGCACGCTCGTGCGCGACGAAGGCATCAACAGCTTCAAGCATTTCATGGCGTACAAGAACGCCATCATGTGCGACGACGAAACGCTGGTGAACAGTTTTCGCCGCGCGCTCGAGCTGGGTGCGATGCCTACGGTGCACGCCGAGAACGGCGAGCTCGTCTACCTGCTGCAGCAGGAGGTCGCCAAGATGGGCATCACCGGGCCCGAGGGCCACCCGCTCTCGCGACCGCCGATGGTCGAGGGCGAAGCCGCGAATCGCGCGATTGCGATCGCCGATGTGCTGGGCGTGCCGATCTACGTCGTGCACGTGTCGTGCATCGAAGCGGCCGAAGCGATCGCGCGGGCCCGTGCTCGCGGCCAGCGGGTCTATGGCGAAGTGCTGGCCGGACACCTCGTCATTGCCGACGACGTCTATCGCGACCCCGACTTCGCACGTGCCGCCGCGCATGTGATGAGCCCGCCGTTCAGGCCCCGGGTCCACCAGGAGTTCCTCTGGCGCGGCCTGCAGTCCGGCAACCTGCATACCACCGCGACCGATCACTGCACCTTTTGCGCGCAACAGAAGGCAGCCGGCAAGGACAACTTCGCGAAGATTCCGAACGGCTGCGGCGGCATCGAAGAGCGCCTGGCGGTGATCTGGGATGCAGGCGTGAACACGGGGCGTCTGACGCCGAGCGAGTTCGTTGCCATCACGTCGACCAACACCGCCAAGCTGTTCAACCTGTACCCGCGCAAGGGGCTCATTGCCGAGGGCGCCGATGCCGATCTGGTGCTGTGGGACCCTCAGGGCACCAAGACATTCTCGGCCAAGACGCATCACTCGAAGAACGACTTCAACATCTTCGAAGGGCGCAGCGTGCGCGGCATCGCCAGTCACACGGTGAGCCGCGGCCGCGTGGTCTACGCCGACGGCGATCTGCGTGCTGAGCCCGGCGCGGGGCGCTACCTCAAGCGTCCGGCCTTCGGGCCGAACTTCCGAGCTGCCGCAAGACGCAGCCAAGACCTCGCGCCGACTGCTGTGGCGCGTCGAACCGACGAGAGCGTGTGATGGACATGGCAACCCTGCGTGAACTCGATGCGCTGCGCGTCAACGGCCAGCGCTTGTGGAACTCGTTGATGGAGCTGGCGCAGATCGGCGCCACCCCCAAGGGCGGCGTGTGCCGCCTCACGCTGACCGACCTCGACAAGCAGGGCCGCGACCTCGTCACGGGCTGGGCGCGCGAAGCCGGCATGACGGTCACGATCGACAAGATCGGCAACGCGTTCATGCGCCGTCCCGGGCGCAACAACCAGCTGCCGCCGATCATGACCGGCAGCCACATCGATACCCAGCCCACTGGCGGCAAGTTCGACGGCAACTACGGCGTGCTGGCGGGCATCGAGGTCGTGCGTACGCTCAACGACCATGGCGTGCAAACCGAAGCCCCCATCGAGGTTGCGTTCTGGACCAACGAGGAAGGTTCGCGCTTCGTGCCGGTGATGATGGGCTCGGGCGTGTTCGCCAAGGCCTTTACGCTGGAGCATGCGTACGCCGCGACGGACAGCGAGGGCAAGACCGTCAAGGGCGAGCTCGAGCGTATCGGCTATGTCGGAACGGAAGAGCCCGGTGCGCATCCGATTGGCGCCTATTTCGAGACCCACATCGAACAGGGTCCGGTGCTCGAGGACAACGACAAGACGATCGGCGTGGTGACCGGCGTGCTGGGCATCCGCTGGTACGACTGCACCGTGACGGGCGTGGAAGCGCATGCCGGGCCGACGCCGATGGCCCTGCGCAAGGATGCGCTTCAGGTCGCAGCGCAGCTGATGCGCGAAGTCGTCGCCTGCGCCCACCGCCACCCGCCGGACGGGCGCGGCACGGTCGGCATGGTGCAGGTCCATCCGAACAGCCGCAACGTGATTCCGGGGCGCGTGAAGTTCTCGATCGACCTGCGCAACAGCAGCGACGCGCTATGCGACGCAATGGACGCCGACATCCGTGCCGTCGCCAAGCGCTTGAGCGCTGAAACCGGGTTGCCGATCGAGATTCAGCAGGTCTCCAACTATCCGGCGCAGCCCTTTCATGCCGATTGTGTGGATGCGGTGTCGCGCGCGACCGTGAAACTCGGCTACTCGAGCATGGAGACCGTCTCAGGCGCGGGACATGACGCGGTCTACATGGCGCGGCTGGCGCCGGCCGGAATGATCTTCATACCGTGCAAGGACGGGATCAGCCACAACGAGATCGAAGACGCCAAGCCGGAGCACATCACGGCCGGCTGCAATGTGCTGTTGCACGCGATGCTCGAACGCGCCTCTCCTGCTGCCTGAACATCCCGAAAGAACCACACACCGCGCGATGCGAGGCTACTTCGCCCCCGACCAGACAAGCTCCGTATACCCGGCATCGCCGGGATCGCGGCTGATGATCCTCTCTCCACCAGACTTCAGCAGCACGTTGACGGTGCGCCGATAAGCATCGTGATCGAGTCTCCCGAACGATCCCCCAGCCGAGCGGTTGATCAACTTCGCAATTGACTTCAGCTGCAGGAGCTGGAAGCCCGATTGTTCGGGCGGCAGCTTCGCTCCCTTGATCAGAATTCCGATGGCTTCATCGCGATTTGCCAAGGCGTATTGCCATCCTTTGAGCGAAGCCAACACGAACCTGCGCGTTCGGTCGGCGAAGGCGTGGTCGCTCAGGCGAGGTTCGAGAACATCCATGCCATCCTCGAGCATGCCCACGCCCTGGTCCTCGTACTGGAACGACACCAGATCGAGCGGGTTGATGCCCGCCTCGATGGTCTTCCAGAATTCGTTGTAGATCATGGTGGAAATGCAGTCGACCTCTCCCTTGATCAGAGGTGCCACCTCGAATCCCTGCGGCACGACGGCGAGATCCGCTGATGGACCACTGGTCTTGATGCCGAGCTTGTTCATCCAGCTCAGGAACGGATACTCCAAGCCGCCGAACCAAACGCCCACCCGCTTGCCGCGCAGGTCCTGGGGCCGTGAAATGCCCCGCGCCTGCCTGCAGGTCAGCATCAGGCCCGAACGGTCGAAGACCTGTGCGACATTGACCACCGGCGTTCCGCGCTCGCGGGCCGCCAGGGCGCTGGAAAGCCATTCGACGGCAATGTCTGCTTCGCCGCCTGCCAGCGCCTTGACGGGGCCGGTCTCCGGCCCGCCGGGGCGGATCGTGACGTCGAGCCCAGCGTCCTTGTAGTAGCCCTTTTCCTTCGCCACGTAGTAGCCGATGAACTGCGCCTGCGGCAGCCAGCGCAGCTGAACCGTGAACTTCTCGGCTGCCTGGGCCCCCGCAGACAACAGGGCTGCAGACAAGACAATGCCAGTCAGAATCTTCACGCGGCGGCTCCTGGAGGGTGAGTGGTTGTTCGAACTTCGTTGAGCAACGACGGCGGACCGGTTCCACCGATTCATGTTTGCGCCGTGAGGGGGCGCTCGACGGAACTCGCATCTGCTGCGGTCACAATCACGTGGTGAGCAAAGCATCGACCAGCCAGCCGGCAAGCCGCAACCGCGTCACGCGGTCCCCCTCTGGTTTGCGCGCCGGCGTTCGAGCGCCGCGCGCGGCGCGCCTCGAAAAGGAGGCCCTGATCCTCGCGGAGGCCGAACGGCAGTTCGCGCGCTTCGGCTTCGAAGGCGTGTCGCTCGACACCATCGCGGCCGAGCTCGGGATGAGCCGGCAGAACATGCTGTACTACTACGCGAGCAAGGAAGAGCTGTACGGTGCAGTGCTCGACAGCGTGCTGGCGTCGTGGCTGAGCAGCATGGACCTGCTCGCCCGCGAGAACGACCCGCGTGCGGCCATCGACAGCTACATCCGCGCGAAGCTGCGCTTCTCGCAGGAGCGGCCGAGCGGGTCGGCCGTCTTCACGCGGGAAATCATGGCCGGCGCGCCGCGGTATGCCGAGCAACTCGCGCGCAACGTGATCCCGCACCTGCGTGCTGATGTGCGCACCTTCGAGCGCTGGGCACAGAAAGGGCTGATCGCCCACGTCGATTTCACGCACCTGATGTTCGTCATCTGGTCGTCCACGCAGGCCTATGCGGACTTGTCGACGCAGTTCGCTGTCTTCCTGGGCAAGCGCAAGCTCTCCGAGCGCGACTTCGAAGCGGCGCACGCGCTCCTCACGCAGCTCGTCTGGACCAACTTGAGCAGGTGACTCGTCGTCAGTGCGTGCCTCGGCCGGGGCGGCGAGGATGAACGGCGCCATTGCGAGTCGCCGTATGGTGGACGAATGCTTGAGCATTTTCAGGGTCACGGGTCAGTGATGGCAGTCGCGTCACGACAGCTGCCGAATACCGGGCGATGCGATCGTAGGGAGCGCCTCCCGTCTGACTCATCACCGAACAATGACGAAATTGCGTCGTTGCTTCGGGGCGACGTGAGGACTTCACGGACACTGACCTACCGACGGGACGGCTGATCCCGCGCGACGGCGGCAAGGTACACGCGAGGGCTGCGGCAACGGCTCGCCGGGCCGGGATCTCACCTCAGCTGAAGGCGGTATCCATTCGCTCGAGCAAGCTGTCGAGCACGGTCAACAGTTCGTTCACGTTGACGGGCTTCGTCAGATAGTGCGACGCGCCCGCTTCGAAGGCCGCATCGATCTGGTGGGCGAGCGCATCGGCCGACACGATCACGATCGGGATCCCGGCGGTGCGCCGGTCGCCCTTCAGATGCCGCAGCAGCTCCATGCCGCTGATGTCGGGCAGGTGCATGTCGAGCAGGATCAGGTCGGGCAGCCGCTGGCGCACCGCCGCCAGCCCGTCGAGCCCGGTGATCGAGACCGACAGCTCGACCTGCGGGCGTTGCGCGAGGATGCCGCGCATCACCTCGACGTTGGTCTCGTTGTCCTCGACGTAGTGCACGCGGCGGCGGTGGTACTCGGCGGACGACGGCACCAGCTCGTCAAGGCCGGACGGCTGGCTGTCCGGGTGCGGTGCGCACGGCAGGCTCAGGATGAACGACGAGCCCTGGCCCGACACGCTGCGCGCCCGCAGCGAGCCGCCCATCAGCTCGGCGAGCCGCTGGCTGATGACCAGGCCGATGCCCGTGCCTTCGAGCGTCGAGCGCTCGCGGCCGAGCCGGTTGAAGGGCTGGAACAGCTCGGCCATCTGCTGCGGCGTCATTCCGAGGCCGGTGTCGGTCACCGCGATCTCGACGTGATCGGCGCCTTCGCGGCGGCTCGCGACGTGGATGCGGCCGCCGTCGATGTTGTACTTGACGGCGTTGCTCAGCAGATTGGTCAGGATCTGCTTCACGCGGGTGGCATCGCCGAACACGCTGCTGATCTCCGGGTCGAGCTCCTGCAGGATCAGGATTCGCCGTTGCGCCGCCTCGCCGTCGACCAGCGAGACCGATGCCGCCAGCACGTCGGCGATGTTCAAGGTCTCGGTCTGCAGCCGCAGGTTGCCCGAATCGATGCGCGACAGGTCGAGCACGTCGTTGATCATCTCGAGCAAGTGCCAGCCGGCCTGCTGGATCTGCGCAACCCACGGCTGCTGCGCCGGCGTCAGCGGGTGGCGCGCGTCGAGCTCGAGCAGCTGCGCAAAGCCGAGCATCGCGTTCAGCGGCGTGCGCAGCTCGTGGCTCATGCGCGAGAGGAAGTCGCTCTTCGCGCGATTCGATGCCTCGGCGGCCTCCCGCGCGCGCTCGGCTTCTTCGAGCTTCAGGTGCTCGGTGATGTCTTCGACGACGCCCAGAATGCGCCGCGGCTGACCCGGGGCATCGCGCAGCAGCGACACCGTGCTTTGCGCCCAGACCGTCTGGCCCTGCTTCGAGATGTAGCGCTTGTGCCGCCGATACATCGGAATCTCGCCGCGCACCAGTTGCGCGGTGAGCTCTTCGTCCTGGACGACGTCCTCCGGGTGCGTGTACTGCGCGGCCGACATGCTCAGCAGCTCGTCCTCGGCGTAGCCGGTCATCTCGCAGAAACGCGGATTCGTCTGCTTCACGCTGCCGCGCAGGTCGGTGTAGATCACGCCGATCGGCACGTGCGTCAGGATCGTGCGGAAGCGCTGTTCGCTTTCGCGCAGCGCCGCCTCGGCGATCTCGCGCTCCTGGACCTCGGCCTGCAATGCCGCCGTGCGCTCGCGCACCGCGGTTTCGATGCGTCGGGTGCGGCCGGTCACCGTCAGCAGGAAGCCACCGAGCATCGCGGTCGACAGCGTGCCGACCAGCGCGAACAGCCAGACGTCGGCGCTGTTCGCGCCCGGGATCTCGTTTGCTTTCGCCGTGACACGCACCTCCCATTCGCGCCCGGCGTACTGCAGCGTGCGCTGGTTCAGGTAGCGCGTCTTCTGCGACTCGCAGCCGCGTGGGCCGCTCAGGCGCTGGCGTGGTTCGATCACGCCGCGGTCGACGACGCACAGCTTCAGGTACGACGGAATCTGCGGCAGCAACTGGCGTACGAGCTCGTCGAGGCGCAGCGTCACGAAGACCAGCCCGGTCGCCTTGTCCGCCTGCGGCGGCTCGCTCGTGCCGGCTTCGTAGATCGCCTGGTAGACGACCACGCCGACCTGGTCCTGATCGACAGCTTGCTGGGTCAGCCGAAAGCCGGCGGTCGCCATCGGCTGGCCGCTGCGCAGGGCAGCATCGATGGCGCGGCGCGCCGCCGGGATCGAGCGCGAGTTCACGCCGAGCGCGGCTGCGTTTCGATCGACCGGCTCGATGTAGCGCAGCGCCATGACCTCCTCGTCGTCCTGCGCGATCGAGGTGCCGCCCGGGCCCTCCTTGCGGTCGAACACCGTGTAGTTGGCCAGGCCCTCGGCGCGGGTGCGCGCCTCGAGGGCCGGGACGTCGCTGCGCCGGGTGCGTTCGAGCCAGCCGATCGCCTGCAGCGAGCCCGACGCGAGCCACCCCTTGGAAGCGAGCCGAAGTTCGTCGCGCGTGACCTCGTTGGATGCGAGGTACACGCCGCGGATCGCCTGCAGCGCGTGCAGCGGCTCGCGCAGCTGGGCGGCGAGTGCGAGGGACGCCCCCGACGCGTCGCGCTCGAACGCGGTCGTGATGCGTTCGCTGTTCCAGCGCGCGACCTGGAGAATGCCGAGCGCGAGCAGCAAGGTGACGATGGTCAGCGTCAACCCGATGCTCAGGCGGCGCGGCGCCCAGGCGTCGCGCGGCTGCGCGAACAAGCTCAGCGCGATCGGCGTGGCGATCAGCACGCCGAGCAAGTCGCCGACCCACCAAGTGCCCCAGGTGAACGGCAAGGTCGACGGGGTGCCGCGGGCGCGCAGCCACAGGGTCGCGGTGGCGAGGGTCGCGTTGACAAGGCAGGAGACGACGCCGGCGCCGAGAAACACCGCGATGTCGCGCGGTTCGGTCAGCGTCAGCGGGGGGCGCACGAAGCGGCGGATCAGCCAGGCGCCAGCCAGCGCCTGCAGCGATGCGCCGATCGAGATCACGGCCGGCAGGGTCCAGGTCGCCGGATTCCATTGCGCTGCCTGCGGACCCATCAGGATGTTGGCCGCGAACGATGCGATCGAGATGCCGACGGCCATGCGAGCGCCGTACATCAGCACCGCCGCGAGCGCGATGCCGGCGGCCGGGTAGAGCGGGGTCGCGTAGCCCGGCGGGATCGCCAGCTTCAGCGAGACGACGGCGACGACGAAATACGCCACACCGGTCGCCGCCAGCGCGGTCATCCAATGCTCGGAGCGCGGCGAGGTCGGTGTTTGCAAGGTCGGCGGCGTTAACGTGGGGGCCAGGAGCCTGGCCAGCGGCGCCGAGAGCCTAACACCGCGAACCGTGAGATTGGTGGCGAAAAAGTGGCGCGGCGTCGTGCGCTTACACGTTGAACAGGAAATTCAGCACATCGCCATCCTTGACGATGTAGTCCTTCCCTTCAGCACGCATCCGGCCGGCGTCTTTTGCGCCCTGTTCGCCCTTGTGCGCGATGAAGTCGGCGAAGGCTATCGTCTGGGCGCGGATGAAGCCGCGCTCGAAGTCGGTGTGGATCACGCCGGCCGCCTGCGGCGCGGTGTCGCCGATGTGGATGGTCCACGCGCGCACTTCCTTCACGCCGGCGGTGAAGTAGGTCTGCAGCCCGAGCAGCGAGAAGGCCGCGCGGATCAGCCGGTTCAGGCCCGGTTCGTCCTGCCCCATCTCGTGCAGGAACAGCAGCCGGTCGGCATCGTCCATGTCGGCGAGCTCGGCCTCGGTCTTCGCGCAGATCGCAACCACCGGCGCCTTTTGCGCTTCGGCGTAGCTGCGCAGCTTGTCGAGCAGCGGGTTGTTCTCGAAGCCGTGTTCGTCGACGTTGCCGACGAACATCGCCGGCTTCGCGGTGATCAGGCACAGCGGCTT
>Ga0075366_10000239_pt1 | contig 24396 bp, 18 predicted proteins | sample EndMethybrTD3031_FD_72351 | JGI IMG/M metagenome (GOLD analysis project Ga0075366, IMG submission 72351) | Populus endosphere microbial communities from Tennessee, USA - Endosphere MetaG P. TD hybrid TD303-1 | ecosystem: Host-associated > Plants > Roots > Endosphere | place: USA: Tennessee...
GCTCCGGGGTTCGAGGTGGTGAGCCTGCGCAACTGGGAGCCGAACTACAACATTGACACCTTGCTGCGCGCTTGGGCCCGTCTGCTCGGTGAACGATCGCTCGACAACCCAGCGCTGCACCTGCTTGGTGGCGGGCCCGACGAGGGCCCATTGCGCTCGCTGGCCAGCAGCTTGGGCATCGAACGCACGGTGCACTTCGTCGGGCGCGTCGACGAGGCCGGCATGGTGCAGGCATTGCAGCGCTCGCGTGTCTCGGTTAGCGTCCCCAGCAGTGACGCCACTTCGGTGTCGATGTTGGAGTCGATGGCCTGTGCGCTGCCGGTGGTGGCAAGCGACCTGCCTGCCAACCGGCAGTGGGTCGAAGCGGACAGCGGGTTGATCGTGCCGGCGCGTGACGAGCGAGCATTGGCGCAAACGCTCCTGCGCCTGCACGACAATCCCAAGGGGGCCCTCGAGATCGGCGCGCGCAATCGCGAGCAGGTGATGCAACGGGCCTCGCGCCGTGCCCAATTCGATCGCATGGCATTGCTGTACGAGCAGCTTGTGGCTACGCGTCCCGGCCGGGTACCAGTCAATCCGTGATGAACGCCATCCATCAACGGGTCAGTGTGATCGCCCCGTGCCGCAATGAGCGCGACCATCTGGCTGCGTTTTGCCAATCGGTGGCGGATCAGCAGCTGCCTGATGGTGTTGCCCTGGAGGTGCTGATTGCCGATGGCATCAGCGACGATGGCACGCGCGACCTTTTGCAGTCGATCTGTGCTGGCGATGGGCGCTTCAAGATGGTGGACAACCCTGGACGCATCGTGTCGTGCGGGCTCAACCGTTGCCTCGCACAGGCCAATGGTGAGGTCATCGTGCGCATGGACCTACACACCGAATACGCCCCTGACTACATCGCGCAGTGCCTCGCTGCGCTGCGGCAGAGCCAGGCCGACAACGTGGGTGGGCCCTGGCGCGCGCGCGCTGCCAACGACAGACCCACGCAACAAGCTGTCGCAGCGGCGTTCCAGTCGCGCTGGCTGGCCGGCGGTGCACGCTCGCGCCAGCTCGACCATAGCGGCTGGGTCGATACCGTGTACCTCGGATGCTGGCCGCGCCGCGTGTTCGAGCGTTTTGGTGGCTTCGACGAAACGCTGGTTCGCAATCAGGACGACGAACACAACTTGCGCATCACGCTCGGCGGTGGCCGCATCTGGCAAAGCAAGGACATCATCTCAAGCTACCAGCCGCGCGCCTCGATCAGTGCTCTGTTCCGGCAGTACTTGCAGTACGGCTACTGGAAACCATTCGTGATGCGCAAGCACGGGCGACCAGCCTCGATAAGGCATCTGCTGCCCGGTTTGCTGCTTCTGGCCTTGCTTGGCCTGGCGCTGGCTGCGCTGGCCGGGGCCTCGGCCGCGCCGCTGTGGGCGTTGGCCGGCGTCTATGCGCTCGCGGTTGCGGTGGCCACCACGATGATCGCTGCCCACAGCCGATGGCAGTTGTGGCCACGGCTGCCGCTGGTCATCGTCGCCTACCATGCCGCCTACGGGTTGGGCAGTTTGCTGGGTTGGTTCGACGTGCTGCGCGGCGCAAAGTCCGGTCGACACCGGTTCGCGCGCCTCACCCGCTGACGAAAATGGACAACCCGAGCGACGAAGCCCAAGCCGTGCGCGAGCGCTACGCCCGCCGCGCGGAAGTCGATTGGCGGTACAGCCGGCTCAACCCCGCTACCCTGGCCGCGGCGCACGAGCGTGAGCGGGCGATCACGCGGCTATTCGCCCGGCTCGGCTGGAATGACTTGTCGTCGCGCCGCGTGCTTGAGGTCGGCTGCGGCACTGGAGGCAATCTGCTCGAGCTGCTGCAGATGGGCTTCGCGCCGCGCAACCTGGCCGGCATCGAGTTGTTGCCCGGGCGCTTTGCGCAGGCCATGCAGCGCCTGCCGGCGGCAGTGGTGCTGATGCAGGGCGACGCTTCACTGGTAAAGCTGCCCGAAAACAGTGAAGACATCGTGCTGCAATCAACTGTCTTCTCCTCTTTGCTCGACGCTCCGTTTCAGTGGCGCCTGGCGCAGACCATGTGGCGCTGGGTGCGTCCCGGCGGCGGCGTGCTGTGGTACGACTTCACGATCGACAACCCGCGCAACCCGGACGTGCGTGGTGTGACGGTGGCTCGCATCCGTGAGCTGTTTCCCGTCGGGCGTGTGCAGTTTCAACGCGTCACGTTGGCCCCGCCACTGGCGCGCCGTGTTTGTGCATTGCATCCCTCGCTATACCCGGTGTTCAATGCGATTCCGCTGCTGCGTACTCACCTGTTGGCCTGGATCGAGAAACCACTGACATGAGCGAACGTCAACCTTTCATGCCGTTTGCATTGCCTGACATTGGCGAAGAGGAAATCTCCGAAGTCGCCGAGACGCTGCGCTCCGGTTGGATCACCACGGGGCCCAAGGCAAAGCGCTTCGAGGAGGACTTCAGCGCGTTCCTCGGTGATGATTCGTTGCAGAGCATCGCGGTCAACTCGGCCACCTCAGGCCTGCATCTGGCGCTTGAGGCCTTGGGCATCGGCCCCGGTGACGAGGTGATCACGACCACCCACACCTTCACGGCGACGGCCGAGGTGGTGCGCTACCTGGGCGCCGACGTGAAGCTGGTCGACATCGACCCGGTGACCCTGAACATCGACGCACGTGCCGTCGAGGCGGCAGTGACGGCAAAGACCAAGGCCATCATCCCGGTGCACTACGGTGGCTTGTCCGCCGACATGAGTGCCATTCTCGACATCGCGCGGCGTCGTGGGCTAAAGGTGGTGGAGGATGCCGCGCATGCCCTGCCCACCACTTACAACGGACGATTGGTTGGCACGCTGGCCAGTGATGCCACCGTGTTCAGCTTCTACGCCAACAAGACCATCACCACCGGCGAAGGCGGCATGCTGGTCACCCGCGACGATGCCTTGGCAAGGCGCGCGAAGGTGATGCGGCTGCATGGCATGAGCCGCGATGCGTTCGATCGATTCACTGCCTCGGTGCCGAGCTGGTACTACGAGATCGTGGCACCGGGTTTCAAGTACAACCTGACCGACGTGGCGGCGGCGATCGGGTTGCATCAACTGAAGAAGGCGCGCGCCTTCGCAGCGCGGCGAACGCAGATCGCGTCGCTGTACCACGCGGCGTTCAGCCGGATGCCCGAGGTGATCGCGGCGCCGCGGCCTCCGGCTGGCGAACTGCATGCGTGGCACCTGTACCCGCTGCGCACCACGGCGCGGTCTAGAGTCTCGCGCGATCGCTTGATCGAGCTCTTGTTTGCGCGCGGCATCGGCTGCAGCGTGCACTACATCCCGCTGCACCAGCAGCCGTATTGGCGCGACCGCTACGGCCTGACATCGGCGATGTTCCCGCACAGTCAGCGCGTCTATGAGACGCAGTTGAGCCTGCCGATTTATACCCGCATGAGCGATGCTGATGTGCAGAGGGTGATCGACGCCGTCAGCCGAGCGCTGTAGCTGCGGCCTAAAGAGATGGCCAAACGCGTGATCGACCTGTTGTTGTCTGCGCTTGGCTTGATTGTGTTGTCACCACTGTTGCTGGGTGCCATGGCGTGGGTCCGGCTCGATTCACCAGGCCCGGTGTTCTTTCGGCAGGAGCGAGTGGGCCGCTACGGTCAGTTGTTCCGCATCCACAAGCTGCGCACGATGTGCGTCGATGCAACGACGCGTGGGCTCGCGGTGACCGAGTACGCCGACCCACGCATCACGCGGGCGGGACGCTGGCTGCGCCACTACCGTATCGACGAGCTGCCACAGTTGGTCGATGTGATCGTTGGTCATATGAGCCTGGTGGGTCCGCGGCCAGAGCTGCCGCGTTTCGTAGCGCTGTACCCACCGGAGCTGCGGGCGCGGGTGCTTGCGGTACGGCCCGGGCTTACCGATCCGGCGTCGCTGGAGTTCGTCGATGAGGGCGAGCTGTTGGCGGGAAGCAGCGATCCCGAGCAGACGTATGTCGATGTGATCCTGCCGCTCAAGCTGCGCAAGCAGGCCGAGTATGCCGAGCGTGCCACTTGGGCCACTGATCTCGTCATGCTCGGCCGCACGCTGCGCGTGCTGGCCAAGCGGTGACAATCGATCCGATGTCGGATACCAGCGCCAAGGACCCGCTTCGGCCGCCGCAAGCCGAGCCGGCGGGGCTGACCGTGTGGCATCGCCTCGACCTAGCGCTGGCGCGCTTGCGTCCGCACCGCGAGCCAGCTGCGCTTTTGGTGGATGCTCTGTTGGTGGCGCTGGCCTGGAACGCCACTTACCTGTTCCGCCTGGGCTTCGAGCGCTGGCTGGAAGCGCGGCCGGCGTACGACCACTGGGTGACACTGGGCCTGATGGCGGTATACGCGCTGATGTTCTGGCTATTTAAGGTGCCCAAGGGGATGTGGCGGTTCTCGGGCTTCGGCGAAGTGAGCCGGCTCGCGCTGGCGTGCGGCGCGGCCGGCGCGGTGGGTGCAGCGATCGTGCTGACGCTGCAGTTGAGCAAGGTGCCGCGCGCCGTGCTGGCGCTGCATCCAGTGCTCACGCTGATGACCGTGGCACTCGCGCGCATGCTGTATCGCATGCTGTACGAGCACGCACGGGCGCGGATCACCGGGAGCGACACCGAGATCCGTCGCGCCATCGTGCTGGGTGCCGGCGAAGCGGCCCGACTCCTCGTGGCTGGCATCCACCAGCAGGGGTGGATCGTGATCGGATGTCTCGATGACGATCCGACAAAACAGGACGCGCGCATTGCCGGCGTGCCGGTGCTCGGGCCGATCGATGCTGTGCGCGACAAAGAGGTGCTGGGGGCGGCAACGCATTTGGTGGTTGCGATGCCGTCGACGCGAGGTGCGCGGCGGCGCGAAGTTCTCGAACTGGCGGCAACCACCGGGTTGCCCGTGGTCACGGTGCCGTCAGCTTCCGAATTGCGCGACGGCAACGAGCGCATCGATCGGTTGCGCGAGATCGAGCCGGAAGATTTGCTGGGCCGCGAGCCGGTGCAACTCGACGAGGCGGGCATTGCGCAGACGTTGCACGGCAAAACAGTGCTGGTCACCGGTGCGGGTGGCAGCATCGGTAGCGAGCTGTGCAGGCAGGTTGCGCACTATCGGCCAGCGCGGCTCGTGCTGTATGAGCTGAGCGAGTTCAACCTGTATACGATCGAGCAGGACCTGAGCGAGCGCTTTCCACAGATCCAGCTGACGAAGCTGATTGGCGACGTGAAGGACCTTGCACACCTGCGCCAGTCGATGGCTTGTCACGCTCCGCAGGCCGTGTTCCACGCTGCAGCGTTCAAGCACGTGCCGCTGATGGAAGAGGGCAACGCACTGGCCGCGCTGCGGAACAACACGCTGGGCACCTACAACGCCGCGCTTGCCGCCGCCGAAGCTGGAGCCGAGCGTTTCGTGCTGATCAGCACCGACAAGGCAGTGAACCCCACCAACGTGATGGGCGCCACCAAGCGCGCCGCCGAGATGGTGATGGCCGCGTTGGCCGCACAGTATTTGCGTACACGCTTCATGGCTGTGCGCTTCGGCAACGTACTGGGCTCCAGCGGCAGCGTGATCCCTAAGTTTAAGGAGCAGATCGCGCGCGGCGGCCCGGTGACCGTGACCCACCCGGAGATCATTCGCTACTTCATGACTATTCCGGAGGCAGCGCGGCTGGTACTGCAAGCCGCCGCGATCGGTGAAAGTGGACAAGTGCTCGTGTTGGACATGGGCGAGCCGGTGCGCATCGTGGACCTGGCCCGACAGTTGATCCGGCTGGCCGGGCGTGGTGCCGAGGAGGTGGACATCGAGTTCAGCGGCCTGCGGGCAGGCGAGAAGCTGTACGAGGAGTTGCTCGCCGATGCCGACACCACGCTGCCCACCCGCGTGGCGCAACTACGGGTGGCCCGCCTGAGCCGACAGGCTGGTTCGATCGAACCGCTGCTGCGCGTGGCGCAGGAGGGTGATCCGGCGAGCCATAGCGACGCGCAGGTGCGAGCGGCGCTCGCGAAAGCGATTCCCGAGTACGAGAACAGCGACCGAAAGACTCCAACGCCATGACGAGCCCAGCGCCCACCGACGGAGCGTTGATCGACACATTCGCCGGCGCGCGGCCCAACTGAGCGGCCCGAAACCGTGACCATGGACACCAACGAGCCTGATCGGAACTGATCCGTCAGACCTGAGACCGGCGGTGGCCTGCGGCCCGAATGTCCGGCGAACGTGCTTGTGGAGCAACGGCATTGCAGTGTGGCCACTGGTCTTGAAAATTCTGGGCTCAAGAGCCTGCGTTGCCTTGCGTAGTCGACTTCGCTTTCGCGCGCAGCCTATTGACCCGCGTTCGCTAGGAGGGATGAACCCATGGAGCATTGCCCCGTTCAACGTGTCGGGCAGCTAGACAATTCGGCCACGACGTCCACGATCGCAAACCAGTTGAAGGCATCGCAACATGCTCGACGCCAACGCTGCGCGATCGTATCGAGCCGCGGCCGTCAGGCACTTTGATTTGTAGGTGGCTAGCGCCTCGCGATTCGACCGCATCTCAAGCAAAGCCCTGACCAGCTGGTCGACGTTCTCCGGCTCGAACACTTGGCCTACACCCTCGCGCTCGACAATATCGGCCGACTCACCGGCCACGCCGTGCAGGACCGGGATCCCCATGCCCATGCACTCGAAGAGCTTCGATGGAATGACCGTCGCGAACAACTCTGTGCGTCGCAGGTGAATGATGGAGACATCGAGCAACGACCACCACCGCGCAACCTGCTCCTTGGGCACTGAGTCAGCGAATATCATGTTGGCAAGGCCGATCCGCCCCGCCTGTTCTTGCAGCGCTGCCTTGCATGCACCGTCACCGAGCATCAAGAGTCGAACCTGCTTGCCTTCAGCCAGGCCCTGCAACCGCTGAGCGGCATGGAGCAGGGTCTCGAGCCCATGCGCCATGCCGTGCGTGCCGATGTAGCCGGCAACGAAGCAGCCCTCAAGACCCAGTTGGCGTTCGAGCTCGACGTCCTTTGGGCGTGGTGAATAACGCTTGACGTCCACGCCATTGGTGATCACATCGATCTTTTCCACGTCGATCCCGCGCCCGCCGAGCGTGCGGCGAAAAGAATGCGTCACCGAGACGATCCTGGCCGCGTGCCGGTAGAGAAACATTTCAAGCGCCTCGAGAAAGCGGATTGCGGTCGAGGCCTTCATCGCACCCACGGCCTTGATCGATTCAGGCCACAGGTCGCGCAACTCGAAGACGAACGGAATTCGCTTGCATGTGCCTACCGCCCAGCCGGCGCAAGCGGTGAAGAACTGGGGTGACGTGGCGACCACGACGTCGACGCGTCGCACGAACAAGCTAGCAATCGTCGCCGTGACCATGAAACTCAGATAGTCGAGCACCCGGCGTGCGAAACCCTCATTGGCGGCGATGTAGGTCCATACGCGAATGACGCGCAAGCCGTCCATGGTCTCCAACTGGTACAAGGCGTTGCGGTAGCCTTCAAAAACTCGGCCCTTCGGAAAGTTGGGAGCACCGGTGACGATCGTCACCTGATGGCCCGCCTGCACCCACTGTCGACAGTGCTCGTGCGTGCGACTGGCTGGCGCATTGACCTCAGGCGGAAAATTGTCAGTGAGAAAGAGAATGTGCATCAGGGCCCCAGCTCCAACGAGCGACAGCGCGCCCTTCGCGCAGGCTCACCGTCAGCGCTTGCGTTGGCATCAGTACGCCAAAGCGAGGCGCATGTTGCGATGGGGCCGGCTCGGCGTTGCCCGATAGCACGTCGACGCGGGCCAATTCACGCTCGCCCTCGAGCACACGCCACCAGTGCCCATCCACGGCGCGCAGCTGCAACCCCGGCGCGAGGTGGTAGCGGGCCACCGCGTCCACAGGTGCGGGTGTCACCGTATCTTCGACCAACAGGTCGTGGGTGCCCAGGCGCCAGCGTCGTCGATGCTGCGGCGATCCTGGTAGAAAGCGCCAGCCACTGTGGCTGCCTTCCACATCCCAGTCCGCCACTGATACGCCGGAGGGAAGTGCACGCCGGCCGACGCGGAAGCCGCTCCATACCTCAGAAGAGTCGTGGCTACCGATCTGCACGGTACTGTGCGCCGCGGTGCCTCGCTCACGCAGACGTTGGGCGCTGACCCCATAACATGATGTACCCCCATTGACGACGACACGACGCGTGCCAAGCGACAGCTCGAACGACAAAGTGTCGGCGTGCGCATGACCTGGCATGTAGTCCGGACCGATCGGCGCAAGGTCGAGCAGCGCAACCGCAAGGCCACGGGACATGCGCACATAGCCACTGGGCATCAGCGGTGTCACCCCTTCTGTCGGCGGCGCTGCGGCCGTGATGCCGAGCGCAGTCGCGTAACGCTCCAGCTCATCGTTTGTCGGAGCAATGCCGTCTGCCGCATCGTTGAAGAAGGCAATCCTTCGATCTGGATGCGACATGCAGCGCAGCCAGTACAGCATTCGTGTCGCGCATTGGCGCAGCACGGGCTCGATTTGGCGTGCCCGTGAGGCTGAATCAGCGAGCGCGGAAAAGGCGTTGAGCAGGTCTAGTACGTCTTCCAGCGCGAGGGCGTGATACATCGGGCTGCGCTCGAACTGGCCACCGTCGATAAGGATTTGCTCCGGAATTTCTCTCTCGAGGAGAGTCAGGCCGCAGTCGAGCCATTCGCGCGCCTCATCGCCGTCGAAGTAGAGGCCTGCGAAGACGAGCGCCTTGGCATTGGCGAAAAGGTGGTTGCCAAGCAGATGCCACTCCAGCCGCTGACGCAGCCACCGTACCTGAACCGCCAGACTGTGGACCCAAGGTGGTTCGGGCTGCGTTCTTCCCGCGAACCATTTGATCCAATTGACGATGCGCAACGACACGGGGAAGGGTTCCCACGCAGTACCGAGCCCGGGCGCGTTTTCGGCGATCCAGCGCGCAAGCAACGACCGGTGTGCCGCCGCACGTTGTGAGGCACCGACCGCGTTGAGGTCGTCGAAGTAGTGCTGGTTGTAGCGCCACAACTTGTCGACAGCAGGATCGTCCCAGCCGACGCTCGACAGATCACGCTCTAGGTTGAGAAAAGTGAAGCAGGTCGATCCGATCAGGCTTGGCGCGCGACGCGCCGGGGTAACCCACACGCCGCCTATCGTTCGCAGCGGAGGCGCTGCCCGAAGGTCGATCTGTGGGCGCGCGAGGCGGAACCTGACCCTCCCGATCAGTTGCTCAGCCTTTAGGTGACGCACCGTGCGCCAGAAGGTCCCGATGCCGCTCATTGGCAGCGCTTGCAGCTCGACATTTGCAGGGCGCGATCGGCCTGGCGTCCATCGGCGTTCATCGCAATGATTCTTCAATCTGAACCGTGACGCGCCCGACCTCGATCAGTTCGGTCAACGGAATCGGTGATGTGCCACCAGTCTTGATTGCGTCGACGAAGGCCTTGGCGCAAGCAGTCTGCCCCTTGTCTTGTCGCCACAAGTTCATCCTGGTGAACCCAGGCCAGGCAAACCCCGTGAGGCGGCGAAAGTTGTCGAGCTGCAGAATGCGGCCAGCCGTGAAGACTTCGAGTCGCTCCTTCGGAAAGGCTTTGTTGCCGTTGGCAAGGTAGAGAATCGTGCCAAGTGATCCATCGGCAAAGTTGAGGGCGATGCAGACCGTGTCATGGGTCGGAGCAGCCATACGCGCCGCATTGAACGAATGAATCGGAACGCCGGCCAGAAATCGCAACAGATCGATGAAGTGGCATGCCTCGCCAATCAGGCGGCCGCCACCCACAGTCACGTCCTGGGTCCAGTGATCGGCGGGGATTGCGCCGGCGTTGATCGTCATGATGAAGGTCCTGGGGCCCGACACCTCAGACAGCAACTGCTTGACCTTCACGACCTGAGGTGCGAAGCGTCGATTGAAGCCGACCATCAGCAATTGGTTCGGCGCGGCGGTCGCGGCGGCTTCGATGCGCGTGAGATCATCGCCCGTCAGTGCGAGGGGCTTCTCCACGAAGACATGTCTTCCAGCGGCCAGTGCGCGCAAGGCGTAGTCGGCATGGGTGTCGTGGCGTGTGCTGATCACTATTGCGTCGGCGTCAGCGTCTGCCAGCAGCGAGGCGGCGTCGGTGGTGGCCTGGGCGAAGCCGAACTTGCGCCCGAGATGCACGCTGCTTGTACCGCCAGCGGAGGCAACCCGTATCAAGCGAGCGCCGGCGGCCTTAAACGCTGGGATCAGCACCGTGCCAGCGTAGTTGCCAGCGCCAATGACGCTGACGCGCGGCATGCCAGCCAGGCCGGGCGCCGCGGCAGCAAGCAGCGACACCTCGCGGGATCGCAGCCCGGCGAATTCAGCAGGTTCCGGTTCCTTGTACTCCAGCAGGATGCCCAGCGATGGCTCGCTTCCGCCGACCACGGCATAGGCCTGCTCGGCCTGCATGACGGGGAAACGGTGTGACACCAGCGAAGTCACGTCCAAGCGTCCCTGCGCCAGCATGTCGAGCACGGCCTCGAAGTTGCGTTGCTCGGTCCAGCGCACGAATCCGACCGGATAGTCCTGACCTTTGTCTTCGTAGTTCGGGTCGTAGCGGCCAGGGCCGTACGAGCAGCTGACCTGGAAGCTGAGCTCCTTCTCGTAGAAGTCGGCGCGCGAGAGCTGGAGGCCCGTGACGCCCACCAACACGATGCGGCCACGCTTGCGGCACATGAGTGCTGCCTGGTGGATGGGTTCGCTGCTCTTGGTGCTGGCGGTGACCAGCACGGCGTCGACGCCGCGCCCGCGCGAGAATTCTGCTGCGGCGGCCAACGGATCAGCGCCGCTCTTCAGGCCCACAACGTCGGCGCCGAAACGGCGTGCGAGCGCCAGTCTGTCTGGATCGAAATCCAAACCCAGCACGCGGCATCCTTGCGCCTTGAGCAGCTGCACCATCACCAGCCCAATCAGCCCGAGGCCTGTGACCACTACGGCTTCGCCGAGCGTAGGTTGCGCGAGGCGAATGCCTTGCAACGCGATGGCACCGAGCACAGTGAATGCCGCGGCTTCGTCTGAGATGCCAGCGGGAACCCTCGCGCACAGATTGGCCGGCACGCACACCATTTCGGCATGGCGGCCGTTGGACGCTACGCGATCGCCGACTGTGTAGCCGGAGACACCGGCGCCGATCTCCACCACTTCGCCGACATTGCAGTAGCCCATCGGCATCGGCTGGTCCAGTTTGTTGCGGACTGCCTCGATGGTCGCCGTCAGACCGTCCGTTCGAATCTTGTCGATGACCATGCGCACTTTGTCGGGTTGTCGCAGTGCCTTGTCGATCAAGCCGGCCTTGCCGAACTCGACGAGCATGCGCTCGGTGCCGGCAGAGACCAAGGTGCGCTTAGTGCGGATGAGAAGTTGCCCACGCAAAGCGCGTGGGCAAGGAACGTCGGCCACTTCGATCGAGCCGTCCTTGAGGTCCTGTAGGATTTGCTTCATTGGCCGGACCGATCAGGTGGGCATCGCACCGACCAACACTCGGCTATCGTCAACACGCTCGATGTGGGTCTGCGCCCATTGGCTGACCGAGACCTGTTTCGATGACTGAAGCGCTTCTCTGGTGCGGAGGAAGAGCTGACCGGCCTCCCATACATAGCTCACGTCGCAACCCTCGGCGTTGGAATCTGCTGCCCGTCTGTAGGTATTCAGTATCGACTCCTCATGACCATGATCTCGGCTGCGCAAAGTCCAGACAGTCTTGCTTGCGCCGACATCTGCGACCAACTGCTTAAAGTCATCCATCGCGATCAGCGTATTGCCTCTGTGGGCCGAGTAGCGTTCCTTGACGCCCTCAAAGGCATGGCCCTTCGCGGAGAACGTGATGGCTGCGATCGAGCCATCGGCGAAGACATAGGTCACTGCGATGTCGCAATCCGATTTGGCAGACCGGGTGGGAGTGACGAGGATCGGGAAGCGCCGTTCGGGCGGCATCATTTGGTAGGTCAGGTCTGTCCAATGACAAAGATTACCCAATACTCGTCCGCCCTCCTCGTCCTTGAAGTACCAGTGATCTGGAGCGATCTCATGTCCGGCAACGAACCAGTTCTGCATGAGCTCTCCGTCTTCCTTCCACAGCAACTCTCGAATGCGGTTGCCGAACGGGCTGCGGGGCCGGTTGAAGCCAATTGAGAGAACCCGATTGGAGCTGGCTTGCTGCGCGGCACACAGGCGCACCAATTGATCGTCGTTCACGACGTGGGGCTTCTCAATGTGGACATCCTTGCCCGCCGCAAGTGCCTTGATGGCGTACTCAGCATGGCTCGCGTGGTTCGACGATATGAAGACAAGATTGATCTTCGGATCCGAGATGATCTCGTCGGCGTTGGTGGTGTAGTAGCAAGCCTTGTATCGCTCGAATAGCGATGCCGCCCGATTGACTTCCGGATCCATGCATCCGCGTATGACTTGGCCGTGGTTTTTGTAGAGGTAATATGCAATGACGGAAAACCCAAAATTGCCACAACCGATCAGACCGACGTGTGCTCTTGACTGCTGCCGTACGTGATTTTGGGGAAGTCGCAAGAACAGGCGACCCATATGGAGTTGCCCACGCACTTTGACGATGGTTCGTTGCAAGCCGTAGAGCTTCACGTAGCGCATCGCCTTGCGGATGCGAAACCAGAGTGGCGCTGCGGTGTAGTCCATAGAGTCTCTCTCTTGGGGTGTCAATGTCGGCGTAAGCCGAAGCGCTCGGTGCGAAGACCCGGGGATCGTCGGGCCGCTGTTCCTACTGGTGCTGGTTGGCAAGTGATTGGCCGCAATGCAAGCTGGCAAGCAACAACGACTCCGGTTCCGCAAACCAACTTCGCGGCACTTGGCCCAGAGAGTCGACCGCGACGAGTGCTGTCGAAAGGCGCATAACCGCAGAACAATTCGCCTGCGCTGCGTTCAGCGTCGAACGCACCACAAGCAACACGCTTGCACGCGGCACGGCCGCGTCGCCGTTTCTGCGTTGTGTGCACCGATCGTGCACAACTCGAAATTCTACATTGCGCGATTCACGCCAGCTTCCGCTGACGGCGGCTTGCGGTGGATGCTTACGTCACACGTTCTAGTTCATAGATCATCACGCAGCGCAGTCCAGCCAACAGGGGCGTGGCATTGACGATGCGCTCAAAGAGAAATCCAATCATGTAGGTCGCTGCAAACATGCGCAGATACTCCGGCCGCCCTTCGATAAACTCGATCCGCCGCACCGCCAGCCCGCTGGCCGCTGCATTGGCGCGTACGGAGGTGGCGGTGTTGCAGCGATACCGCGTGGGAAACGTGTCAATGATCGCGCGGCCACGCAGCCGGTTGTAGTGTCGGTGGAAGGCGGTCGGCGTGAGTCGCGCGATGATCGGCATGTAGTGCCACTTGTTGGGCGTCTTGGCCAGGAATCGGCCGCCGGGCTTGAGCACTCTGCGGATCTCGCTCAGCGCAACGATGGGCTCAGTCACGTGCTCCATCACGTTGTCTGCGAATACAACGTCGAAGCTAGCGTCGGGGTACGGAATGACGCCAGTGCGCAGGTCGAGCAAGGCCGCTTCGTTCAGGTAAGGGTTGTCAAAGACCGCGCGTTCGGGATCGACACCGGCGACGAACCCGGCGACACCCTTGAAGTTCATCTGCTTCACATTGCCGCGGCCAGCGCCGAACTCCAGACAGCGCGTGCCGGCGTTGATGTACTTCAGTAGCTCTCCGCGGAAGAGCTCGTCGTCCCAGTTAGCGCCGTGCCGTGGGTACAGCCTGGTGTCCATCCAGTGCGTCAGACTCGACATGCCCATCAATTCCAGTTCACTGGGTTGCACCGTGATGTGCCACGTCGAATGACACCGTCAAGGGAGACGGCGCGACGCCGCGGATGCGCGCGGCTGCCGAGTGTGCGGCGGCAGCGCGCTCTTGTCCCCTGGCGCGCGGTTGGACGACCATCATGTGATCTGCTGCTTGGTCGCACCTGCGAGGCTTCGCTCGATACGGCAGAGATGGATATCAGATGCCGATGGTGCAAACGTACGATGGCCTTAATGGGTCCATTCCAGAACAACCTTTCGCATCTCATCGTCCCAAAATCTGAAATTCATGGAGCACAGGCGATCGCTGACTTCTTGGGTGGATGCCGGCTTCTTCACAAGCCGCTCGATCAAGTCGGCCAACTGTCCTGCGTCCTCGTAGGGGAGGGCATAACAAGCCTTCTCACGAGTAAATTTGGCGAGGGTCAAGATCTCCTGATTTGAAACAAAGGCAGTTCCTGTGGCCCAGCAATCGGTCCATTTTTGCGACTCCGCCAAGAGGTTGATCTGAACGCAAGGATCGTAAAAGATGAATGCGAGATTGCTTTGGTAGTAGTGAGCCAAGGCCTCCTCGTTCGTCAACATCCCGAAGTACTCGACGTTGGGCAACGTGACCAGCGTGTCTGCGTCTGGACAGGCGAGACGCCCAGCCACAATGATCTTAATTTCAACATTGCGCTCTTCAAGTATCTTGCAGGCCCGCAACAGCGTCCCCAATCCACGAGTGGATGATAACCACCCATTCACATAGATAGTAAACACCGAACCGCGTCGCGAATAATTCTTGGTCGCTGCCAAGTTCTTGGCGGCCTCCATTGCCGATCGACTCGGTGTATTAATTACTACACGGATATTTTCCCCACCATAAACAAGTCTATCTTGCGACGGAATCGAATGAATTCTCGCTCGATAAGAAATCCAACGTTCGAGAGAGGTAAATGTGGCCTTTAGCACTGAGGGCATTCGGTAGCTCATCGCTATATTGTCGACATTGTCAAACATGAAAGGCCTGGAGCGAAATGGGATCCACGAGAGCGCGAAGGCAGAGTCAAATCCTACCGCGAGGAAAGCTCGGTTCTTGCGCTCACCAAGCGCGGCAACGAATACTTTGAGCATCCACATCATGTATCGAACCAGGGGCGAATGTTGCCGCATTTCGTTTGTCATCAAATTGCGGACCTGCATACCTTCAGCGGTAGTTTCGTCCGGTGGCCCGACCTTCCATATTTCAAAGGGTTGATCCAGTGATTGGAGAATATGTCCGAATTTTCTTACCCTCGGCCGTTCGCGCAATGTCTCCTGCTGCGCGATGATGATGATCTTTTCGAATTTCATATACAGATGGATGTCATGAGGCGATTGATGCCTTTGTAATCTTGAGAAGCGCCAGTGTGGATACCGTCAACTGATACAGCGACATCACGACCACCAATGACGTAATCATCTCCAGCCAGTTCAAGTTCATATATTTATCACAAAGATACCAAGTGGCACAGCCGGAGAGGAGAGCGCCCATCAAAACGAGAACCTCAGTCCAAAATTGCCCTACCAGTTTTAAAACATCCCGATGCAGGCTTACGCAGTGTGGAAGTGATAAAATAACAAACAAGTACACGATCACGCCAGATTTATTCTCGAAGAATTCCGCCCAAGGCTCAACTAGCAGAATTGCACACCATGCGGCCACAGCCATCCCACCGAGGATCAGGCAGTACACGAGCGTCAGGAATAAATTTCTCGTGACGATGCGAGCAAATATCATCTCGCTGCACGCCGACTTCAGTTTGTGTAGGTCGTACATCCAGATGGCATTGAATACCATGCCAATCACCGAGCCGCCAACTTGCGCGATCCCAATCAGCGTGCGTTCCTCTTGACTCAATTGGTGATCCATCAGCAGACGGGGCAAGCCAATGAGCGTTGCGAGGAGGGCGCCTGAGGCGGCCATCGGTGTGCATGAGACGGCTATGCGCCGCAGACTCGCGACAATGCCCTCCCTCGTGTAAGACGGCCCAGTCCACTTTGGGAATGCCACGAGAAAGTACCCACCGACAAGCACGCCACCCAGGCCGACTACCGCAAGCGTCACCGCGAGGGGGGTTTTGACCACGAGGGCAAAACTCCAGAGAAGCGCTTGGACGACGACCACGCGCGTGGTCTCGATCAACGCCAGTTTTCGGCCACGGCTGGACGACGAAGCGTCGATGGCCGCGAACACGACGACAGGCTCGAACAATACCTCCCCAGCTTTCAGGAGCCAGAGCGCCGCAGTGACGTGCCAACGCTCGCCTCCGATCAACGCGGCAAGGGCGGCTACCACGCAAGAGGCGCCGACCGTCAGCAGTCGAACCCAGAGAATTTCTCGGCGAGACGCAGCCTCGAACGGCTGGACAGCAATATAGGTTTGGAGCGCAAAGCCAACTAAATAATATAATGGTCCGCATACGACGAGGGCAAATGTGTAGTCTGCGACTCCAGGTACTCCGAAGGCAAGGCCAACGACGGTGAGGATGGCTAAATTGCTGGCAGGACCGAGGCCTCTCGAAACGAGGAAAGAGAGTCTGTCAAGCATGAATATTGATCATGATGCAGACACTTTAACGTCGGTCGAAGTGCCGTCGTCGCCGTCGTGATATTATTACTAGTATAAAGCTGAGAATGAATGGGCCGTATAATATGAATCCAAATGGGGAGTATACAGTTAGCATTGTGATTGAGATCCAGAGCCCGCAAATGGCGGCCACAGGAGACCGCATCCTTCGACTGTTAACCCAATTCCCGTAGATCGCGAAGAATATCCCAATGAAAAGAGACGCGATCACACCGGCAGTCCAATCGAAATTGAAAAACACGTCTGCCCATGTGCCCAGCACTGAATTACCTTTATCACCGCCGCCAAGCTCATCATGCAATTGAGTGCTAAGTACAATATGCTTTCCAGGAAGAATAGTACTTAGTTCAGAGATCCATCCTGCACCCAGGAATGGCGCACCTTTCCCCCAAACCTGGTAGGTATCGCTATTTTCGGCAGGTACAGTAGTCACTATCCGATCGACGAGGATACTACCAAAGGAGGAATCCTCGTAATTTCGCGTCGTGTAGGTCGAGGTCAGCGCTGCAAAAACGCTGCCACCCACAATCCAGATAACCAACAACGGGGTAACTATTGTTTTTCGATCGATGGCACCCATTCGGACCGATAGGATGGCGGAGTAGGTTGTTGCGAGCAGAAATAGCAAAACAGGCCCGCGTTCACCGCTAGAGATCATCAGCAGCGCGACCACGGGTACAACCCACGCAAGTACCCACAATAGACGGCGCCCACCGCGTGGAATGGCAAACAGAACAAGCAACGCCGACAGAGGTAGTAATATATCTCTGAGCTGTTTTATATACCCAGGAGCGAAGTAGCCGTCTTCCCCCGTGGCAAAACCGAGTCGAAGGTCTATAACAGAAATGCCAGTGTCACCAAGAAAGATGAACTGATAAATAGCCAGTAGAATTCGATCCGTGCCACTGATATAAACTGCGATCAGTACGAGTGTCAGGATCATCAAAAAGAATGCCCAGATCTGAGTGCTCGCAGATTTCTTCTTCGCAACTTGAGGTACCCGGTCTGCGCGGATTTCTAGTGCCAAGCCCAACGATCTTGCAGCGCCAAAATATCCAAGAAGAAAGGGTGGCAGAAATACGCAGCAAATGCGTAAGACGTCGATCTCAGGCCCCGTCCCGTCTCGCAATACGAGGATCGACGATCCCGCAAGATAGGACATCGACGTGATCAGGATCGCCCCGCCTGGACTCGGATTCCGGACCGCGCGAACGAGCGGGCGGAACGAAAAAGCAAGGATTAGGGCGGCTGCCGCCAATAGCAGGATTGCACTTCCCATTGCCTAGGCCCCAATTTGGTAGGCATGAGAAGTGGCTCTGCGCGGCAGGGCCGATGCATCCGATCTCAACGACAGGCGGATCAAAGAGTCATCTTGGTCTCCAAGGGGGACGGAAATTCTGGTCGTCTTCCAAGTCTTCCCGTACTCCAAGGCGGCCGTGTCCGGAACCAATATAGGAGCGCCGCCAACCTGTACGTCGAGGCGCGCCATTTCACGCGCGTCGGCCTCAATGATCGCGCTCAAGCCTTGGGTCGCCACACGGCAATCCGGATGGATCAAAAAGTTGGCGCAAGCTGGCCTTCGGCGCGCCGTGTTGCCACGAATGGAATCGCGTATTTCCACCTGCAGGGTATCGCTGGCGACGACAGAGACGGACACGAGCCTCGAATGCACTGTCTGGCCTTCCGCTTCGATCCCGTAAGGCACAGTTCCGCGCCAGGTGACACGATCTGGCGCATCGGAGACAAAGGACTCGCAAGTCCCCGGAGCGTTGCGGACAGCGCAGGTCACAGATCCACGCAGGATCGGCGATTGCTCCAATCCTTCGAGGGCGACAGTATTGTGGTGGGCAGTCGCCAAATCCCACGCGTGTTGATTCAAGTCGCCTGTGTAGGTGCTGGTGCCCGGATCGATCAGGATCGGACGCCCATTCATGGACAGGACCATGCTCAGCTGATCGTTGTGATCATGACTCCCTCGTCCGCCGAGGCCACTTGGTCCTGCGCGCAGCAGCAGCAGCATCCCGGCGCCACGGATGACGTAGTACCCCGAATTTCCGAAGGAGTCATGTCTCAACGTCGTCTGGACATCCTGTACCGATCGCGGGAGTTCATGTTCTTGCTGCCACGTTCCGTGTGCGAACCAAACATGGGTTGAGGCGTCGAGACAGCGCTTCGCCGCAGGCCCGCCCAGGGCGGTCGCAGCGTAAAGCTCGAGCAGCTGGGCAGAGTGATTGCCCGAGATGTCCCCCAACGTCAGAACATTGCCACTATCACTGTCCCCCACCGACGGAAGAGCCCCACCGGAATCGCATATGGCTTCCAGGAATGGCAGGGCTCGTTTCGCCACGATCCGAAGAGGGCTCTCGATTTGAACCCCGCGGCGCCCGGTCGCTAGCAGAAACAGTAGGACGCCCTCCAGCACGAGACGTTGGTAGCCTGTGGCGTGTTCAATGTGAACGCCATCCGGATGGAATTGGGCATCGGTTTCAGATGCCAAGAGTTCGGCGTCACGCTGGAATCGGCCGGAATGCGGGCCGCACAGGACCAGCGACAAAAGAGCAATGCCGAGGTAATCGAAGAACAAGTGATTACCACTGACGTCACTGATCTCTAGGTTCCAGCGGATGTGGCGCTCATGCGCGCCCAGCAAGCGACCCATGAAGCGCTTCTGTTCGGAAGAGAGACTCGACGAAATGAGGTTGGCTGCAGTGGCGAGGTTGATCGCGCGGATTGCAACCTCCATCGAGCATGTCCAATTGATTCCGAACCCCTCTGGGTTCTGCGCTGACCAGTCAAGAATGATTTCCCAGGCCTTCTCGGAATAGCGAGCGTCCCTGGTAACGAGCCACGCCCCCGCGATCACTGGCAAGCATTGCAGTCGGCTGAGTTCCCATGGGAACTTGACGTCACAGTGCGCGTCCGGACGAACGATGTCGATGAACTTGTGGAACCTGCTCGGCCACGCGGTGCCACTGCCGAGGTCGACGTGCCAGGCAATCGGTCGCCGCAAGTAGGCTCGCCCAAATCCAAGCAGGGGAACACCGTCAGACAGCATGGCCTCCGCTCGGCGAACGAGACGGTCCCCCAAGGCTAACGGATCTGTACGCAGGACCGAACAAATCTCGTCAAGATCCTGCTGGCTCCAGAAGACGGCGAAAGATTCGTCCACAGCGGAAACCGCTTCGGCCGACCCCACAGACACCTTCGGCCCCAGATGATGTCGTCGCCAGCGCGACCAATGATTGGCAGGCCATCTGACGTACCCAACCAGCCGACCGGCCAGGATTCGAATGGAATGGCGGACGCCGGCCTCCATGAATCGCATGGAATATCGACCGATTCTGCCGACGATGTCGCGAGCCCAGGACATTTGTTGGCAACCTGTTCGTCGCAGGAAATGACTACTCGATCCAATATTTATGCCATTGAATCAGATTATAAATAACCCAAATTAACATTGCCCGTTCTTGTCCGGCTCGATGGTCACGAAAGAGTTGTTCAATAAAGTCGGCGTTCATGACGCCGTCTTTGACCAGTACTGAATTCATGATCTGGCGCTCTGCAATATGGCCAAAGTCCGCCCGAAGCCACTGAGACATGGGCGCATCAAAACCGCGCTTCTTCCGATTCATCGTGACCGCTGGAATATCACTCTGAATCGCGTCTTTTAATACCGACTTGAACCCTCTTTTTCCAAAGCGAATTGAATCAGGCATTTCCATTGTCAATTCGACTAGGCGATGATCGAGAAAAGGCACTCTGGCTTCGATGGATGAAGCCATGGTGATTTTATCTACCCGCATCAAGAGGAGCTCGGGTAGACGGATCTTGAACTCTGAATAGATCATTCTCTGATAGATGAATTCATCCTCAGGTGCGCCTCCTAGTGGCCGATACATCTCACGAATGAAATCTGAGGTCCTGGCTACATCAGCTCCATTATAAAAATGCGGGCTGAACATGCGCTCGCGGTCCTTGTTGAGACCTTTCTTCAAGAGCTTATTCTTGGACCGATCCCAAAATACCAGTGCTCCGGACCAGAACAAGTCCCCGTCGACAGCTGCTCGCTCGAGAAAATCCGCATGCCGCTCTAACCTTGGTACTTTGTCTGCAATAGCACCAACAGCCGAAGCAATGATACTTCGTAGTAATCTCGGCGCCTGGAGGTAGTGGCCCCAAAAGTGACGCTGGATTTGATAGTATTTTCGATAATGGCCATAACCAACAAACTGCTCATCGGAGCCCTCTCCTACCTGTACAACTCGGACGCCAGAATCTCGCACGAGCTTTGAGACGAAGTGCAGAGGGATGCAAACCCAATCCGCTATCGGTTCATCCTGGGAGTGCACAAGGTTCTCGATGTAGCCTTCCATATCGCTGCGTTCTATCAGCACTTCGTGATGGTCGGCGCCAAAGGCCTCGGCAGCTTCACGGGCCTCTCGTGTCTCATTCATCTCCGGATAATCTCGGAATCCAACGGTAAACGTATTTACCGGTGAATCCAGCGTCGATGACATGAGTGACAGATTTGTCGTCGAATCAATTCCACCCGATAGGAAGACTCCAATTGGGACATCTGACATATTTCGCTTCGCAACGGCGGCAGCTAATCTGCGTCGCACTTCCGTTGCGTAGGACATCGGGTCGGCCGAGTCGAACTGAAACTCGGACTGCCCTGCTAAGGAATCCCAGTACTTGTTGACAGATATACCGTCGCGGCGGCTAACACGCAGGTAATGTCCGGCGAGCAACTTGTATATGCCATCGAACATGGTCCAGGGTGGTGGGGTCGTCAGGAATGCCAGGTAGTGCCGCATGGCACCTGCGTGCAGCGCCCGCGGGATGTTCGGATGCTTGAGGATCGCCTTGATCTCCGACGCGAAGTGGAGGGTGCCTCCCTGGTCGGCGTAGTAGAGGGGCTTGACGCCGACACGGTCCCGGATCAGGTAGAGCTCATCCTTCTTGTCATCCCAAAGACCGATAGCGAAATCGCCATCCATGGCCTTCACAAGGCCGTCTATGCCCCACTCCTCATAGCCGTGAACGATGACTTCCGTATCTGAGTGATCTGTGCGGAACCTATGTCCAGCTGCAAGAAGGCGCTGACGCAGTTCCACGTGGTTGTAGATCTCCCCGTTAAAGGTCACCCAAACTGATTCGTCCTCATTCGCAAGCGGTTGAGAGGCCGAGGCGCTTAGGTCGACGATGGACAGTCGACGATGCCCGAGACCTACCTTTGCGTCGCGGGACAGCCAAAGGCCCTTTCCATCTGGCCCACGGTGGGCCATGGAATCACGCATCGCCTCGAGAACCCGTGGGTTGATATCGAGGGTTGATGAATAGGCGAATGAGCCAACAATGCCGCACATAGGTCGACTAGCCGCAAGTCAGGTTGAGCGGAACGACGAGAAGGCACTCGCCGCCGCTGGCGCGCCTACTCATCGAAATGTGGGTTGACTGCCAAGCAGTGTCCGGGCGACCCGCATTTAAGCGCTACCCCGCGCTTGGCCTCGGGGCGTGGAGTCGTGCGCCTGCGCGCTTTGCACTTCCGCGCGCAACTGCGCGATGGCGGATTGCAAGCGGACGAATTCCGCCTCTTTGCGAGCGAGGAAACTACGGGTGAGCCGCAGCTTCTCTCTTGCACCCTTCGCGGTCAACAAGTACGCGTAAGCGAGCTTGTTGTCGTTGCGCCGGAAGTTCTGAATCTTGACCAGACCCTTGTCGAGCAGCGCGTGCAATACGTAGTGTGTCTTGCCCAGACTGAGGCCCAGCGCACGCGAAAGCTCGCGCTGCGACAGATCGGGTCGCATGGCGAGCAAGCGCATCGCGGCCAACACACGGGCGATGTCGGTATCAGCGAGAGGTGGCGAGGCGCGCATCGATGTCTGTTCACGGCGTGAACGCAGTGTAGTCGATGTCGCCGCGCGGCCGACAGGGCGCGCGCTCGATTCAGTCGAAGGTCGCAGCTCGCGCGAGCGCGGGTGCGGCGGCGTCCTTGTCGGACAGGCAAATTGGCACGCCGGGGTTCGGCCATGCGATCGCAATCTGCGGATCGTTCCAGTGCACGGCGGCTTCGACGGCCGGCTCGTAGAAATCCGTTGTCTTGTACAGAAAGTCAGCGTACTCGCTCAAGACCAAAAAGCCGTGCGCGAAGCCCGCCGGGATCCACAGTTGCCGGTGTTGTTCACCGCTCAGCTCGGTCCCGGCCCAGCGCCCGAAGTTGGCGCTACTGCGCCGCATGTCGACGGCGACGTCGAATACGCGGCCGCTGACAACGCGCACCAGCTTGCCTTGGGCGTGAGGGGGAAGCTGATAGTGCAAGCCGCGCAGAACGCCTCTTTGCGACCTCGAGTGGTTGTCCTGCACGAATCCCACCTGGCGACCCAAAGTTTCTTCGAAGGTGCGCCGATTGAAGGTCTCGAGAAAGAAGCCACGGTCGTCGCCGAAGACTGGCGGTTCAAGGATCAACACATCGGGCAATGCGGTAGGGATGACGCGCATCAGGTCTCGTTGTCGGCAATTAGCTTCAACAGGTACTGCCCGTATCCGTTCTTGGCCAGTGGCGCTGCGAGTGCCTGCAGCTCAGCGGCAGTGATCCACCCGTTTCGGAACGCCACTTCCTCCGGGCATGCGACCTTGAGCGCTTGCCGCCGTTCGAGAGTGGCGATGAACTGGCTCGCGTCGAGCAGACTGTCGTGGGTACCGGTGTCCAGCCACGCGTAGCCGCGGCCCATGATCTCGATGTCGAGCTGGCGCTGGGCCAAGTAACGCGCGTTGACCTCGGTGATCTCCAGCTCGCCTCGGGCGCTCGGCTTGATCGACGCCGCGATGTCACACACCTGCTCATCGTAGAAGTACAAGCCTGTCACGGCGTAGTTGCTCTTGGGTTCCTTGGGTTTCTCTTCGATCGACAAAGCGCGGCATTGGCGGTCGAAGGCCACCACACCGTAACGTTGCGGATCGCTGACGTGATAGGCGAAGACCGTTGCGCCGCGCGTGCGGGCGTCGGATCGGCGCAGCAGCACCTGCAGGTCGTGGCCGTAGAAGACGTTGTCGCCCAGTATCAGCGCGCTCGGCTGCCCGGCGACGAATTCACGGCCCAGGATGAATGCCTGCGCCAGGCCGTCTGGGCTCGGCTGCACGCAATACCTCAGTTGAATACCCCATTGTGAACCGTCGCCAAGCAGAGCCTCGAAGCGCGGCGTGTCCTGCGGCGTGCTGATAAGCAGGATGTCGCGGATCCCCGCCAGCATCAACGTGGTCAATGGGTAGTACACCATCGGCTTGTCGTACACCGGCAGCAATTGCTTGCTCAGCGCCAGCGTGGCGGGGTGCAGCCGCGTGCCGGCACCGCCGGCGAGAACCAGGCCCTTGCGCGTGCTCATGAAGGGTTCGCGGCGCGAGTACCGTGCACTTCGACGAGCATGCGCAGCACACCGGCTTGCCACGCGGGCATTGTCAGGCCGAACGTCGCCTGCAGGCGCGAGCAGTCGAGCCGCGAGTTGAGCGGCCGCCGAGCTACCGTAGGGTATTCGGCTGTGACGACGGGTTCGATGCGATCCGCCGTTACCCTGACCGGAAGACCGTGCGCGCGGGCCCATGAGACGACGCAACAGGCATAGGCATGCCACGTGGTATATCCAGACGCAGTGGCGTGATAAGTGCCGCCCAGCGCTGGTTCGCGCATCGCTGAGCGCACCGCGTGCGCAGTCCAGTCGGCCAGCAGGTCGGCGCCTGTGGGTGCGCCGACCTGATCGGCGACCACCCGCAAAGCGTCGCGTTCGGCGGCCAGTTTCAGCATCGTGCGCACGAAGTTGCCGCCGCGAGCTCCATAGACCCAACTCGTGCGCAGAATCAGGTGATGGCAGCCGCTCCGCCGAACGGCCTCTTCGCCTTCGAGCTTGGTTGCGCCATACACGCTCAGCGGTCCGGTCGGCGCACCCTCGGTGCGCGGCATGCTGCCGCTGCCGTCGAACACGTAGTCGGTGCTGTAGTGCACGAGCCAGGCG
>Ga0075366_10000240_pt1 | contig 24377 bp, 48 predicted proteins | sample EndMethybrTD3031_FD_72351 | JGI IMG/M metagenome (GOLD analysis project Ga0075366, IMG submission 72351) | Populus endosphere microbial communities from Tennessee, USA - Endosphere MetaG P. TD hybrid TD303-1 | ecosystem: Host-associated > Plants > Roots > Endosphere | place: USA: Tennessee...
GACCACGGGGGCCACGGGGCCAACGGCCCTTGCCATCTCGGCCGTGCAGAGTGCTGACGTTGTGGTCGGCTCAGCGAATCAGGTCGTACGTGTGGATCCCAGTGGTGGTGGTTTCAGCGTGACGCTCCCCGCGGCTGCGGGCCTGGGTGGACAGATCATCATCATCAAGAATGTCACCATCAGCACCAACATTGTCACCGCACTTCCGTCGGGAGGCGACACGTTGGATGGGTTGACCAGCCAACTACTGTCGGGAGATCACTTCTTGATTCAGTTCATCAGTGATGGTGTCAGCTCGTGGATGATCACGGGCGCCTGAGGAAGGGAGACGACACATGGCATTCATCGGTGTTCCGATCGTTACAGCAGTAAGTGATCGCACAAATTTGATCGAGGGTGTCTCGCTGGCGGCCAATGATTCAGGGACGATCGGTTTCTTTGGGTCGGGTGCGGACATCGAGCTCCCAGCTTCATTCATTGCGTCGAGCTACACGTACCAGGGGGGACCCGTTGACCTCAGCCAGTGCCTGGAGGTCCTCATCCGCGCAGTCTCCAATGGGCCACTGACGAACCTACCTCTCTCGGTACAGTTCTCGGGGGTGCTGATTGGTACGAACCCAGCCACGCTCCGAATTACCCTGATCAACACGAACCTGGGATCTGCCACGCAGACGCTGGCCATCCAGATCAGCAACCAGGGTGGCGGCAAGGTCACGCAGCCGGCGCGCATCGCGCCCTGATTACGGCAGGAGGCTGGTGGCTCGGCAAGGTCTCGCAGCCGGCGCGGATCGTACCCTGATTACGGCAGGAGGCTGGTGGCTCGGCAAGGTCACGCAGCCGGCGCGGATCGCACCCTGATTACGGCAGGAGGCTGGTGGCTCTTAGCAGGCGCTCCTCTGCCGCGGGATGTGGGCGGGTTTGAGCTCCTGAGGTAGCGCAGCGTTGGGTCTGGTCCATGGCGCTGACTGCCTCGGCAAGGAGATAGCAGAGGGCCGTGACTGGCGCTTGATCGATCAGCGCACCCAGCTCTGTGTCGGTGAGCCGTCGGCCATTCATGTTTTAACCTCCGTGCCGTGCTTAGGTTTGTCGCGGGTGAGACCTCAGCTCGTACCAGGAATTGACTTGGAAATTGGCCTCTAGCCAGTCAACAATCTGTACGAGGATGGGGCTGTCTGCATAGGTGAGTCGGATTTCAGCAAAGCTCTGGCCTCGTGCGAGCTCATAGCCGATGAAGTCGTACCAGCCCTCGAAGTAGTGTTTCTCGTGGCACGGGGCACCAAAATGTTGACACATCTCCTCGTCGATGGTGTTGAGGGGAACCGCGTTGCCATTACGCAGGAGCTGGAAGCAGTTAGGCACGCTGGGTATTCTGCATTCTGTATAGGAGTCGTTATTTATGTTACCAGCAGCGCAATTGCCGCCGTTATCCAGAGCGAGATCCAGAAGATCTCCGGCGCCCCGCGATCTTTACGCTGAAGCTTGCCATTGGCAGAGCGCCATGCGTTGATCACCAGGGTGCGGCCATCCCGGAAGGCTGCCCCGACAACAACCACTAGCGCGAGCCAGTTGTACCAGTGTTCCACGGTTCAGCGTCCTTTCCCCACAGGTCGTTTTCAGGTGCGTTCTGTGATCGTCCGCCACAGTACCTCGCAACCGAGCAGGAAGTCGCCTGTGTCCATGGCCTCGGCAGGGTTGTGACTGCCATTCATGTTGCGGACGAAGACCATCCCGGACGGGATGCCTGCTCCCTGGAACATCGCGGTGTCGTGTCCGGCACCGCTGGGCATGATCTCGTGCTCGATGCAGAGATCTCTGCAGGCGCGGGCAGCCTGTTCCTAGAGGGACGGCGGGATCTCGACGGGGGGTGTCTCCGCCACCTCGCCGAGATCGACGCCCAGAGATTCGGCGTAGGACAAGAAGTCGCGCGCGAGGCGATCGTGGAGGCTGCGTACCTCGAGTGCGAGGTGGACCTCATCGGCGATCGTCGTGATCGAGTGCTTCTGGGGATTGGTCCCGACGATTCCGCAGGTGAACACCAGGTCGGCGCCGAGTTTGGCGAGGGTCTTCCGCCTCGTCTCGAGCCTGGTCATGATCTCCGCGAAGCGCGCGACAGCGTCATCTCGCAGCTCGTGGGGTGTCGTGCCGGAGTGGTCGGCACGTCCCGTCACCCGAGCATGGGGGGCGCGGACGTTGCCACGGATGCCGGTCACGATGCCAATGGGCTTATCACGGGCTACTAGGAGGGAACCCTGCTCGATGTGCAGTTCCCAGAACTCCGCGATCTGGTCTGGTCCCACGAGGGGCTCTTGGATGAGCTGCTCGGGGGCAATTCTGAGCACCTCCATGTAGGCGCGGAGTGTGGCGCCCCGGTCGCCGTGCGTGCTCCTACGGATGCGGTCCAGGTCACGTGGATGAAGCTTGCCGAGGATCGTCCTGGATCCGAGGTAGGGTACGCCGAACCAGGCGGACTCCTCGCCGCGCAGCCCCAGTCCCACGAGGGGTACTGGGCAGTCCTTCTCGCGTGCCTTGGCCACCAAGAGGAGGGCCGCGACGACCCCAGCGAGACCGTCGTAGTTGCCACCATGGGGGACTGAGTCGAGGTGTGATCCGATCCAGATTGCCCGGCGCAGTGATGTGTCGTGGTGTCTGGTTATCAGGAGGTTGCCGGCGGCGTCCGGCCTGGTATGGAGACCAAGATCGCTCGCCGCGTCGGCCACGAGTTGCCAGGCGATTGTCTCACCCAGACCATAGGATGGTCGACACACGCCGCTATCCTGCGCGGTCGTCTCCCTGGCGACGCGCGTGAACAGGGTCTCCGCGAAATTGCGATCAGCTATCGTGAAGACCGTGCTTGTCTGGCTGTTGCTCGACATGGTTGGGATTTATGGTGAGGGTTAGCTAGACAAGCACGGTTAAAATTTACAACGTTGGTGCGTTTAGACTTGTTCGAAGATCAGCAGGTCCCGCAGGTGTGCCAGCACGTCTGTCCGTCACAAGTGTAGCAAGTGTTGACGCAGCTGGGCTTGGCTGAATTGATCTCACCTCCATTGACGCCGTCGAGGTTATGCAGCTCCCGGAGTGTCTCTGGCCGTAGATTCAACTTCTTCTTGATGGTCTTCCGCATGGTCATTCTCCTGGTTTGGCAAGCAACGCTACTGATGTGTTTTTATGCAGTTACTCTGAATAGTTGTTCTTGGTTGGGTCTTATTTGCTAGGAGGCTCCTTGATGTTTCATTGAGGCGGCTTGCCTCAGCGAGGATGGCAGCAACAGGGCTGATCAGTGCTCAACCGCCGTCATACGGCTCTCCGGGCGAATTCGTCGTCGATGATCTGGAGCCACGCCGACCTGAATGCATCAAGATCAAGTTCGGCCCATGAGCCATCGATCGTGTAGTCAAGGATGTTCTCGCGCTTGGACGCGAAGTCGCGCACGATCTTGCGGCCGGCAGCTTCGTCGTAGCCGGGCGTTAGCTCTTGGCGCAGCATTTCTTTAATGCGGAGTAGGTGATCGAGTGTGATTTGGTCGATGGTGAGGTAGCGGCCGTCGTTGGTTACCCACGTCTTCGAGCGGATGGAGTCTTCACGCGTCATTGAGCCTCGTCTTCGGGGAGGGTGTGGCGGCTTGGGTAGGAGACCCGATCGAGCTGGGGGGTACTTGGTCAGGAGAATGAGGTTGACCTTTCCCTAACGAGCTGCACGAGGCAATGTTGATACAGCTATCAACTTGTTAACGGTATGTCAAACGAATACTTTCAAGGGTGCTGGTACTCGCGTGAGTGATGGGGGCATGCTAGATCTTCAGGATGATCTCTCAGGATCCTGGTACGCTGAAGCGGTTGCAGGTGGCGGCTTCCGCGCTGATTGAGCGTCGTGTCTCGTCGCAGCTCTTCGAGATCGAAACAGCGCTGGCTCATTGGCGCAGGGGAGGGCAGGGGGCTCTCGCGGTACATGGTGTGGTGCAGCGGTACACGGCACGCGTGGCCCGGACTATGGAGCGCATCACGACGGCGGCGGGTAATTGTCCCGATGGCCTCCTGCGTGAGGCCGTTGAGGCGGGACTGATGGCCGAGGATGAATTCGTCCAGCTGGTGGGTAGATCATCGCGTGACGTTCCACCCCTTGAGGGGTTGGTGGATGAGGACAACACGGGGCTGGACAAACAGCACTGTCTCGAGGCAATGCTCACGCGGGGCCCAGTCCTGGTCCACATCGACTCGCGCCGGGCGGGAGTTCTGGTACCTCCCCGGTTCCTCAATGATGCCAGTCTCATATTACGTTTTGGCCCAGGCCTGAATCCACCGATCACAGATCTTACGGTCGATGAGCGCTCCCTAGCGGCAACACTGACGTTTGGGGGACAGCCATTTCATTGCGAGTTGCCGTGGGATGCTGTCTATGCGCTGATGGTCGAGGGTGAATCACGGGGCTCGGTATGGTTCGAGGATGTTCCCGCGGATAGGCTGGCTGGTGCGAGTAGCCAGCAGGCACAGGCTCCTGCCGCGCCGTCACAGACAGCTGGTGAGCCCCGCAGGGGCCATCTCAGGCTCGTGGAGTAGTGGGGGCTGAGCGCGGTCTCCTGTTCCTATAGAACAGTGTGATGGTCAGGCAGTGAAACTCTGAGTCAGAGCTCTGCGTGACAATTTTGTCGATGATCTCGAGGGCGGGGTTTTCGTGGATCCAGCTCGTGATGTGCTCACCGAGCCTCTCGCGCTCCCGCGCCTTCGTTGCTGAGAACACCTTTATTCCGGTGATTTCAATCACCGCGTTGCCCTCTACAGACGAGCTTGCTTGTGTCATGAGTTATCCTCCCCCTAAAAGAGATGTCCTGGCTCCTAAATACGGATCAGCGAATCACGTCAATCGGACGTTCCCCCGCCCTCGGTGCCCAGCCATCTTCTCGGAAGTAGAAGAATGGTAGTGAGTTCCACTCGAGGGCCGTCAGTGTGACGACCTTGGTGTCGTCGTCGCGCATGGCGTAGGCGTACATGACGTCGCTGACGGGCTGTCCCCTCACGATGTCGCGCATGAAGGCTGATGGCATGAGGTAGCGCCTGTGGGTCTGCGGATCAGTCCAGACCTTCATGCGCAGACGGAGAGTGTCTCCTCCTGATGCGGGGGCAGTGCCCTCCTCCCCCGGTGCCGTGTTCCCTGGTGCGGGGGCAGTGCTCTCCTCCCCCGGTGCCGTGTTCCCTGGTGCGGGGGCAGATGCGGGGGCAGTGTTCTCCTCCTTCGGTGCCGTGCTCCCTGGTGCGGGGGCAGTGTCCTCCCCCTGCGGTGCTGTTCCGTTGGGGATCTTGCTGGCCGTGTCGCAGCTCGGTACTTCCGTCACCGAGATGTCTGCACTCGCCATGTTATTGACTGCTTCCTCGTAGGCACTTGCAATTTCGTTGGCCGTCCTGGTGGGCACATCAGTTACTGTCTCGCTCATCGCAGCACCTCCCGCTGGTACCAGGTCTCGAATGTCTCACCGCTCATAGCAGCTCCGATGCCGGCCTGGAAGGCTCCCCGGAGCATGTCTTGGAAAGACTCCGCGATCGTCTGTGGTTTCTTGCGTGCCCAGTGTCCGCATGACCATACCGCAATTTCTGGCAGGTCGGTGATCTGGGAGCCGATCTGGCAGCTGGGACACCCATTGACGGGAAGCTGCAGGAGGGGCAGCTCGGGCTGCGTTGGCAGATCTTCAGTATAGGAGGAGGCTGGGCCACGGGGAGTGACGGGCAGGTAGTGTGCCGCGGTGTCCCCATTATTCCTAGATCTAGGTGATGGGGCGTCCGGTGGATTATGTTGTTGGTGGGTCATTGGTGAATCCTCTAGTTCAGTTCACGGGACCATCAGCGCCAGTGCAGGTGAGTGTGCCACAGGCGCAGCATGCTCCTGGGGGACTGTCGAGTAGTGACTTCAATGCGTCGTGTTGGAGCTTGCTGCCGACAGGATCCCTGCGCCATCCAGAATTTGGGTCGCAGCCCTGGTGGTAACCGTTAAGTGTTTTCACCATGTTCCAGTACGGGGCGGCGATCGCGTCATGGAGGAGGTCGTCTCCGCAGCCCGCGGTGCAGTGCACGCGCAAGATGCGGACGTCTCGCACCGAGCATTTCTTGCCCGTATCGATTAGCTGGAGTGTCCCGATCGAGTCGAGGATCTTCGTCATGGGAGCTGTGTTCCTCTTGAATTCGATAGTGTCGTGATTTCAGCCTCGGTCTCCCGATCAAGGGCCGTAATCACGCGCCCGAGGATCCGTGCGAAGGCTCCGGCGGCACTCGTGTCGGTGTCTGCTCTGTGGGAGCTACTGCCGTCAGATATACGCTGGGCCGCGTTGTGTAGGAGGCCTGCATAGAGTGCCGCGACCCGGCGGAGCTCTGCCGGTACGTTGACGCGACTCTCGATCATGCCCAAGCGGTGTCCTGCCATCTTGGTCCACAGGGCATCGCGGCATGTTTCTGAGCAGGCGTAGACAATCAGGAGATCGCCAGGGTCATGGTTGCCGTCGGGATCCAACATGAAGGTACCAAAGTGCCAACCCTCGGGTGCGACGTCGCCGCAGCGACGTTTGCCCGCGAGGCCGCAGCGCTCACACGTGACCTGATCGCTCATGATACCAGACCCCAGCTGCAGCCCTCAGCCTCGTCGCAGAGGTGTTGGAAGCGACGTCCGCATGGACAGGTCCAGATCTGGCCATCCTGTGCCTGAGGGTGCCCTGGGTATTGCTGCTCGAGGAGACTCTCGCAATCGCGGGGAGTTCGGTGTTTCACGGGACGCTTTGTGGAGGAGACCTTTGATCTCTTCATCGTGTCAGCTCTCTCAGGATTGCTGCTTGGTTCAGTCATGCCTATCCGGTTGACGCCCATTAGTAGATCCTTCCGGAACGTTCGGCGACAATCTTGTGGCGAAACCATCGCTTCGCCCGGCGGCGAAGCCACGCACTGCATTGCCGATAAGGCACTCCGCCAAGGATGCTGACGTAGCGTCTGAACGTAATAGGCCCCAGCGATGGGTGAGTCCAGAGCATCTTGGGTGGACGTTTACTCATTGGGTGCATTGGGGCCGTGGACCTGCGGCCCGTCGATGGGCCATGTGTGTGTTGCCCTGGTGGAAGCCGAACGAGGGGGCGCAGAGCTGACCAACAGGGGCCCTGCAGGTGGGACACGCGACGAATGCAACGGGTCTTCCACCATGCGCGTTTCGGTCATGAGGCTCGCCACGAAGGCAACATTGCCGATCACGTAGATCGTGCGATCTCGTCTGTATGTCCTGGGGCTATCAGACATCGGACATCTCGCGGACCACTGCGAATGGCCACAATGTACCATCGCCCAGGACATGCTCCCACAGCCAGGCGTGGATATGGGCGGTCCATTTGTGGCGCCAGCGCGACAGTATGAACGATTCTAGTGCGGGGTGATGTGTGGCGATTACCTCATAGCGCACTCTACAGCGGGCTCTTCCTTGTTGGCCTTCATGAGAGTGCCCTGGCAGCATCAATAGGTCTCTATGTAGCGCGCACCGATCGATGCGTGACTCGTCGTGAACAGGTGATCCGGATCGTCCGTGACGGCTTGCAAGACGCGCGCGTAGCTCCACCGGAGCGACCGGGACATCCAGCGAACTGTCGGGAATTCTGTGCGGCCAGTGCCCTCGAAGTAGCGTGTGACGGCCGTGCGTAGTTGATCTTGATCGCGCATGGGAGTGCTTGGCTGCTGGGGAAGGATTTTTGATCTCTTGGGTAGCGGGATCCTGTTGGCACGCAGCATCGCCGCAAACGTGGGGAACAGCGCTGGCCCATCACTGTCCTCGACTTCTTCGTATGTGACCTGCCCCCGTGAGGCGAGGAGGCGTACGCCGATTGCCTCGAAGCCCATGACGCGGATCCAGCCCTGGCACGGTACTCCCTGGCGCTCTCCCTCGGGCAGGGCATTCGCCTTGTGACAGAGCATGATGTTCACTCCATCAGCCTGACAGTGTTGCCAGATATCGATGAAGTGCTGGGGATCCCAGTGCCCCCGTGGCGCTGAGACGCGCCACGGACAGTTGTCACAGGGGCGTCTGATCTTCGCAATGGTGCCCGGCATGTTTGCGGTCATCGCAACACTTCTTGGAGGTGGGCGACGGCATCATCGACGAGCGCTTGTTTCCAGCCACGGCCGTTGTACTTCTTGCGGCGAGTGTCCCACTCCTCGCCGAGGAACCTGCCCGAGGTACTATAGCCCGTACGAATGCCGCGCTTATTGAAGTCAAGTGTCGCCAGGTATCGTCTTGATGGGGTGCTGAGCAACAAGTAGTCAGGTTGGCGGGGCAGCTCCTCGAGCATCCAGCCCACGGGTATGGATAGATCAGGAAACGCGCAGCGGGCACAGAGGAGATCAGGGCCGAAGTACTCGGGTAGTAGTTGCGCGGTCCGGATAACCTGGTGACGTTGGAACTCTGTCCCACAACCCGTCAGGATAATTTCCGGAGAGATGATGCTGGACATTCCATCGAGTTGGAGAGGTACATGAGAGATGTGCCAAGTTACTGGTGTAATTGACACCGCCGCTGGAACTGCAATCCAGGGCAGCCCCTTATTTTGCAGCCTAGTCATGATTCTTGATCTGCAGTGAGGTTGCGAGCCAACTGCCGCTGTCTCAGCATCTCTGCATGCGAGAGCTTGTACAGTCGAGCGAACCAGCGACGTCTCGCGATCAGTCTCCACCATGGAGGTGGCTGACCCCCCATCAGGTCGGCGGCAGAGGCTCGCGGTGTGATCTTCTGGGTCAGGTAGCGCTCTGGATCGTGCTGCACAGATTGCACGACGAGCGCTGACCAGCGCGCAGCCTGCTCGTCGGTCATGTCTGCATAGGAGACAGCATCATTCTTTTCATCAGGGGCTGTCATAAATTTCTCTCCTCCTGGAGCAGACGTGCGATGGCGTCGGCGGCACGTCTGTGGCGCTCACTCACGGGAAAGCCACTGATCACGGACAGGGCACGCAGGGCATCAACCGCGCAGCTCAGGTCGAAGCGGTCGTCTATCGATGGTAGTACGGATTCCCGTCCCTGGAGGTAGATTGTCTCCGCGATCTCGCCGAGGAGTGGGCCCTTCTTGATGTTGAGTGTGGCAATATCAAACGACAGCCCGCGCCCCGTGAGCTGATCCTCGACGACGGTGAATTTGTCCCGTGTCAACGTGGTTTCTCCCTGTGGCGATTCTCCATGACTGAGTAGTGCCCGTTCCCTGCGTGCGCGATGATGGGGTCCTGCATCCCAGCTGCTCGTCCATTCTCGACCAGCCTGGCAAACACACGGGGGTACGCGGCGTCTCGGTCCGTGGCGCTGGTATTCTCGTCCGTGAGCCAGGAGATACCATCATACCAGCCGAGCCCATCAGCCGTGAATGACGCGACCGCGTCAGCCACGATTTCATCAACGGTCATGGAAATGCGCGCTCCCCGAGATCTGCGCCGCACGTCGAGCAGTACTCTCGTCGTCCCTCGCCGTGCGTGCCGGGGTTGCCGCAACAGGGGTTGCGGGGGAGTGGCGATTTGGCATCTGTGATCTTGAACCCTGCGGCGTTTCTATCGGCGTTTCGCCGGGTGAATTTTTCCACGGGTTCTTTCAGCACGCGATCGATCTCGCGGCGCTCTTCTTCATCGGCAGAGAGGCCCACGGCAGCCGCCAGCGCGAGCAGTGACACAGCGACGCCCCCCAGCTCTTGTCCGATTGTTCCCTGGGGGCGCCTGAACATGTACGTCACGAGCTCGTGGGCGATCTCTGCGTTGCCGCCGCAGGCCTGGAAAGTCTCGATCGCTTCCTCGAGCAGTCGCAGACCCCGCTGCGGCAGTCCGGTCGCTTCCTCACGACCAAAGGCTGCCTCGGCCCATGCCATGACCATCGCCTGTCGTTGGTCGCGTGTGAGGGTCCTCTCGATCGTGGGCTTGCCCGGAAGCAGGTGGGGTCTTGGTCTTGTCGGCGCTTGGTTGATTGTCTCGCGGGTTATCTCACGGAGGCTTGGTGCTCCTGGAGGGACCGACGAGCTGACGGCATGCAGCGAGGTGAGCAGGAAGTTGCGGAGAGTGCCCCAGCCGACCAGGAATGCGGCGCACGCGTCCATTGTCCCGCCGAAGTGGACCTCGTTGCCGTGGAGCCGGAACCCTTGGCCCTCGTGGTGGACCAGCTCGAAGCCGAGGGAGCGGGCGTTGTCAACGAGCTCTGTGACCGCTGCTGGGTCGTTGATGTCTGGTACAGACCTTGGAGCAGTCACTGGAGTACCTCGTGCACGGGCCCGATGCACACGATCCATGCCCGTGATGTCGGGAAGGGTTGGGGCGTGTAGTAGCCACGCTCCCCGGAGTCGAGGGCGCCCTCACTGAACTTCCGTACTGTGGCATCAGCGCGGATCTCGGCGCGGACGGCCTCGGGCACAGCTGCCAGGTGGAGGGCTGTCTCGACGGTTGAGGGACGGGCGGGTCCCACGACGGCCCGACGGTAGAAGTCGCGGGTGCCGTCGGGAGCGTAGCGGATGCTGAAGATCCAGTTCATGTTTTTGTCTCTACTGGGGGTCTGACTACAGGTCATTCTCGGTGGCGACTACGAGCACCTGCTCAGTAACGTGCAGTACACGGTGATCTACGTTGCCGTTGGAGAGGGCCCGCGCGTAGCGGATCGCCCGCGGCTTGCTGGTGAAACCCCTGACCTCTTCATAGTGGAGATCTTCGAGGGCCCTGCTGCTGACTACGAGCCACATGTCACGGGTGGCGTCGAAGGTGCTCAGTGCGTGTCGATCGACGAGGCGGTTGAACTTGTCGATGTTCATGCCAAGTCCCCGTACGATCTTGGCACCCAGGAATGTTTTTGGGAGTTTCTTCCTCCCGCGTGGGGACTTCATGTCAGGATCTCTCCACGATCAGTGTCCCACATGGTCCGGTGAGGGCACTCCCATCATGAGGTGCACCCTTCCATGGTTGCATGGGCAACCAATCTGGGCGTGGATGGCGCGGCACTGGGTTATCGGAGGCTCGTGCATACTCGAGGCCCGCGTAGACGATGGCCTCCACGCGCTTGCGGAGATTCCAGCCCGTGACCTGCTCGACGGTTGCATGGTACCCGATGAGGGCAAGCAGATCGATCGCCGCGGAGATGAGCTCATCGGGTTCTCCGGCAGTTTGGCGTGCGAGGTGATCACGCAGCACCCGGCGATAGGCCGCCCCGAAGCCACGGGGCACGTGCCAGATTTCTTCGAGGACATGGATCTTCGTGGTGGGAGATCTCAAGCGCGCCTCCTCGTCTCAGGCTGCATCAGGTGATTGTGGATGATCGGTTGCCTAGAGCTGTACTTGGCCTCGCGCTTGTCCCACTTCCAGGGATGGATCCTCGCGTGGCGTGGTACGGAGGTGACCGCGACCCTGTCGACGATGATCTGTAGTATGTGGATCTCTGTCTTGTGGGCTGGGTCCCAATAGACGTGCGGTGTCATGGGGGTCACACGCCTGATGCAGTAGGCGTAGCGGGGCCTCCGCTCTGACATGAGGTAGTCTCCAGGTCGTGGGGGTGGACCAATCCAGCGCGCGCGGAGCTTCATGGGTAGTGGACCTCGGGGGCGGGTGTTACCGCGTTCTCCGTCTGGATTTCCGTGGTTGACATTGTGGGGAGGGCAGATTTTGGCGTGGTGCGATCTTGGATGTTTCGTTGGTCCGGCAGCGCAGGGTCGATGGCATGTAGCCTCCTCGCTGAGCAGCCTCGAGAGCGGCGATGGCCTCATCGGTCCAGCCCCAGCGCGCCTGGGGCATCTGAGCGTAGCAGACATGGGGGATGTCCATATCGCACTGGAAGCAGCTCACGTTGATCTCTTGAGCGCGCGCTCGTGATTGATGATGATGACGTCGATTGCGGCCAGGGCAGGGGCATACCGCTCGTCCCAGGTGCGGTCCTCACGGCCGTGGGAGGCAGCCTGCTGATCGAGGACGCATGCCCGTGCGAAGCGCAACCCCTCGACGATAGAATCAGTGACGTTGGGTCGACTCATGACCCCTCATACAGAGCAACGCGTCTCGTTGCACTCTCGACGAGGCGCTCCCAGGTCTCACGCGTCTCGATGTTGAGGTCGCTGCCTGAATCGGGCAGCCTCCCATGAGACAGATGGAGGATTTTGTTGGCAGCGAGGATCGAGCGGGCCTCGGACACAGTGAGGGGAGTGATTGTCATGGTGAGGGCTTTTTGGCTCGTTCGCTGAGGGGCAACTCGATCTGGTCGCCTGAGATGACGGGTGGAATGGAGGGCGGTGGCGTTTCCGACGCTCTGTTGCAGACGTTACGGATCCACTCATTGATTGTTTTACCCGCCCGCTTGGCGGCAGCTCGCCATCTCTTCGTTTCGCGAGGTTCTGATACTTCATTGCAGAGAGTGCGGACCCATTCACTGACCGTCTCGTCGGCCTGCTTGGCAGCTGCTCGCCACCTCTTTGCCTCACGAGGTTTGAGTCGTAGATGCATGTTGATCGAGCGTGAGGTAGCCACGAAGGATCTCCTACCCTGGCTGGTTTACACTTGTCAACACAAGGTTGGCTGTGGTAGCGATTGCTCCTGCACTTATGACACAAGCTCCTCCTGTGACTATCCGACCCCTCTACGATCATCTTCTCGTCAGGCGCCTCGTGGCTGATGACAAGACTCCCGGGGGTCTCATCATCCCTGACAACGCCAAGGAGAAACCTATCGAGGGGATCGTGGTTGCTGTCGGTGCTGGGGCCCTCAACAGGGCCGGAGAGCGGATCGCGCTCGAGGTCAGGGTCGGAGACCACGTGCTGTTCTCCAAGTACAGCGGTACCGAGGTGAAGAGCCTCGGGGAGGATCACATGGTCTTGCGTGAGGATGATGTCCTGGCGGTGATCGAGCTCTCGTGAGCTCTCGCTCCCCTGACGAGGGAGCTGCAAAGCTTTGATTTTCAGGTTAACTGACGCACTATAAAACTGAGGATGTCTATAGACATGATGAAGAAGACCCAGGCCAAGAAGACCCAGGCCAAGAAGACCCAGGCCAAGAAGACCCAGGCCAAGAAGACCCAGGCCAAGAAGACCCAGGCCAAGAAGACCCAGGCCAAGAAGACCCAGGCTAAGAAGCCCGAGCTGAAGTCCGTACCCATGCCTGCGAGCTCTGGAGTTTGTGAGGCGCTTGGAGTGGAGGAGACGGCGCGGGTGCCCGACAGCGGTGCCGTCGTGGGGGGTACGGATCCCTGCACCCGTGGACATTCTCCCGAGGAGCATGGCCGCGACTCCGACAATCCGGGCTCGACGAGTTGTCACGCCTGTGATGACGGGGAGTGCGTGGCCTACGAGGCGGATCCCCTGAGGGAGCCGTGATTACCCTTCTCGCGGAATAGGTGTCGTGAAGATCGAGCATACGTGTGATGTGGCTGGACGATCGCCCTGCGATCCCTGCGTGCAGCTCGAGGCGGCGCTGTGGGATGCAATCAACCAGTACGCGATTTCTGTCGGTGGTGACCCGTCCAGTCACATCTACGGCAATGCTCCCCGCATGCAGGCCGTCGTCGATGTGGGCGTGGTGATCGGTGAGCTGTGCGCGGCTGCCAGGGCACGGACTCATGATGGGGGCCTACCTGTGAACCCAGACTGTACTGGGACGGTCGGTAGGGACTTTGTCCCATGTGGGGAGGCAGGATACTATTGCTCTGATCGCTGCTGGACGATCGGTCGTCTAGTGGCTACCCGTGCGCTAGTCGTTGACTATGAGCGACAGCTCGGCGTCAACGCAAGGGGTGCTGGTTGGCTGCTCCTCTCGGCAACGGATCTGCCCCAGGGGTCTGATGCTCTGGGACGCGTGATCTACTGCATTGACAATGGGGCTGTCTTCTTGGAGTTTGATCAGGCCTATTGTCAGGAGATATTGTCGTGGCTGGCCCAGCGTACTGAGGAGGTAACGCGGTTGGAACGACAGCGGAGCCACCCGGTCCTGGTCGTGCTACCACTAGATTTCGACCTGGATCGGTCAACCCGTGACCAGATCATTCAGGCAGGGGGGATGCCAATTCATGCTCCAGCAAATTATAATTTGCAGCTCAGTAGGGATGTACGTCTCAGCCTCTTACGTGAGTACCTCCAGCAGTTGCGGACAGCGTCGACCAGTGATGGATTTCGTAGGGTGTCGTCGGACCTCCCTGATCAGATACAGGAGTAGGTACTGATGCCAGAAATGATCTTCCTCCTGCCTGAGGACGCCGTTCTCATGGCGTCGTTGCCGATCACGCAGGCCGAGTATGTCGCCCGCCTCATCGAGGTGATTCCGGATGACTGGTCCGATGTGAGCGGACTCCTCCGACCTGCCGACGATGAGGTTCGAGTAGTCGCACGTGCCGGGTATGCCTTCCACCGTTTTGATCCTGGCGTCCGCGTTGAACTTCGTCAGGAGCCCGGTAGTGAGATTGTCAGGCTCCTCGTTGATGATCGTCTGCCTGCCTTCATCTCACTCGACGAGACGGGCTTTGGTATGCCATGGCAGTTCCTAGTGGCGCGGGGCCTTGCCGCGGGGTTCGTTCGCAAGAATTTTTACGGCTGGCTCACCTTCAATAATGGGGTCAACCGGAAGTACGCCCACTACAAACCGGCCGAGGTGGAATTTCACCTCGAGTCCTGGAGTCGTCTGCCCGAGACAGGACAGCGGTACCAGCTGCCCCCGGCCCTCGTGCTCCGCTGGAGTCCCGATTACGGGGGTACCCCCAGCCAGGTTGAATTGATTGCCCGTGCATGTCGCCCCTTCTGCGGGGAGTTTCAGGTCCCATGATGGTGGTCGACAGGAAGCACATGAGCAACAATGAGCCCGGCTTGCCGGAGTGTGCGCTACTCGTTATGTGTGGTGAGTGTGGTCGGGGCACAGAGGCGTTGTTGCCGCTCGATCGTGAGTCTCTTGCCCGCTTCTTGTGCAAGATCGGGTGGTTCATGTCAATTCTCACGGAGCCGGGGCACGTACCGATCTTGTTCGGCGCGCTCTGTGGGGATTGTGCTTCAGGGGTTTTTCCGCCGGAGGTCATCCAGGCCGCTGAGGCCCGGCGGAAGCGAATGCTCCAGGGTGAGGGAACTGACACATGAGTGATAATCAGGAGCAGGCCCTGAGGGTCCTTGACAATGCGCTCTGGCGCATCGCCCATCGTGGTGACTGTGAGTACTACGATGCCAGTGAAGATCGACCCAAGCCGTGTGATTGTCCACGGTGCGTGGCGGTTGCAGCTCTGGAGGCTGCCAAGAACTGGCGTTTCCACGGAGCGCGCTGGGAACGGACACGGGGCGGGCACTGGCCACGCGAGGTCAAGATGCAGGCGGCCTGGATGAAGCTTGCTACGACCAGCGATCCGGACCGATTGCTCTCACAAATTCTCAGGGAAGATCGCGCACCGAGTGCCCGTGACTGGTACGTCGCGACGTCGGTGATCCAGTGGCTGGCTACCAACGTTGGTATGACGGTGCTGGAAGCTGCAGGTTTCTCGTACCAGCAGTGGGATCAAGATCGTGCTGATGGTGAGCTCTTTCGTCGTCGTCAGGAGCGAGAGAGGGAGCAAAAAGCGTGACAAGTCGATCTACGATCAGGGCCGGTGATGTCGTGCAATTGATCAGGACGGGTGTGAAGATGACGGTGGGGGAATGTGACGATGCGGGGGTCAATTGCACCTGGTTCGGCATTGATGATGCCGGTGAATGGACGGGACCCCACCGCAGACATTTTCGATATGATGAGGTGACACCTGTCCAGGATGCGGAGAACTGAGCCAATGCCCGACGAGTATATTGATCAGGCTCAGCGCTTGAGTGTCTCAGATGAGCTCGCGCATCTCCGGGCCGAGAATTTGCGGCTCAGTAGGGCTCTTGCTGAGGCATACACCGAAGTTGAGGTGACGAGGGCTGATCGGGATCGATTGTCGTATCTGTTGCGTGTTCAGGGGCAGGGGCCCAGCAGCCCTGGAGGGGTCGGTGAATCGGAGGTCTGGTGGCCAGGACTCGTCATGCGCGTCAACGCCCTGCGTAAGAAACTGGATGGGAAGCCCCGGGAGTTGAGGATAGGCTGTGGCCTCCATCCTGGTAGTCTCCTCAATGCGTACCGTGAGGGAGATTTGAACTTCAATGAAGTTTGCACGATCTTGATCTCGGTAGAGTTCGCAGTGGCCTGTGAGGCCCTCCGTATTGAGCGGGAGCGATGAGATGCTCCTCAGGAGATTCAGTTGTGGCAGTCTCTTCCTCGTGACTTCCGGGGACTGGGGCGCGCTGATCAATGAGATTCTTGGGGATGACAGCGATCTCATTGAGGTTGCCTCAACGGTCCTGTGTGGCCCGCAACTGTTGCAGAAGTGGGATGTCCGGGGTGGTGATTTTCCCCGTGTGGCGGAGGTGGCAGCTGCCATCGAGGGCACACTCCGAGACTATACGGTACACTGGTCACCAGGATTGTATAAGTGCCTGGTGATCCGGGTGCGGTCTGATGTGCAGCTCCTGCGCTCACGGGTCCTCTCGGTTGATGTGGGGCCCACCGTATTTTCGAGGGGATGCGGATACCATGCTTGTTCAAGTAGCAGCTTGAGAGGAGAAATAATGAAGACGGCGCTGGATCGGGAAATTGATCGTATCTCGGCACTCGGAGAGGTAGACCTCCACCAGGAAGTCGCACAGATGGCCGCGAGCTGGCTCACCGAGCATGGCACTGATCTCGAGGGAGATGACGGGATCTCTGGGCCCCGGCGCCTCGCAGAGGCGTACCGCCGTTGTCTGGATCGATCCCTGGGGAGTCTCGTGGGGGAGGCCGCATACCTCTCGCTCCTCCGACGGATCTTGGATCAGGGCGCCCTGCGAACGGATCGTACTGGCACTGGGACGTACTCGATCTTCGGTGCCCAGCTCAGGTTTGATCTCCGTCAGGGCTTCCCGCTACTTACGACGAAGCGGGTGCTCTTCACGTCGATCATCAAGGAGCTCTTGTGGCTCCTGCGGGGCTCGACCAACATTGCCGATCTGGGCTGTGGGATCTGGGATGCGTGGGCTGATGAGCAGGGCGATCTGGGACCGATCTACGGCCACCAGTGGCGGCGATGGGGTGCTGGACCTGGCAGTGCCGATCGGGTTGGCATCGATCAGATCCAGATTGCGATCGAGGCGATCAAGAAGAATCCTGACTCACGTCGCATCATCGTGTCGGCCTGGAATGTAGTTGATTTACCGCAGATGAAGCTGCCCCCGTGTCACCTCCTGTTCCAGTTCTACGTTGAGGATGGCTATCTCGACCTGCAGCTCTACCAGCGCTCTGCCGACATGGCGCTCGGGGTACCATTCAACATCGCGAGTTATGCACTGCTCCTGTCGATGGTCGCTGTTGAATGTCGTCTCGTTCCCCGTTACTTCGTGCACACTTTTGGTGATGCACATATCTACGTGAACCATGTCGCAGGTGTTCGGCAGCAGCTCGAGCGTGATCCGTTGTCACCTCCCCGTCTCCAGCTCTCTGACAAGCCAGTCCTGGAGCAGTTGCCAGCGGACGTCCAGCTGATTGACTACAACCATCACCCCGCAATTCGCTTCGAAGTATCTGTCTGAACACGCGTTCTCTCTACTGACTGACAACCGTCTGAGGTATCTGCCCATGTTCAAGAGTCGACTGAGCATCTACATTTCTCTGCGGCTGGCTGTGATTGCCGCCCCCCTCATGGCCCTGGCAGCCTGGCTCGCCATCCTCGATGCCCGCAGCGCGGCGAGCGAGATGGTACTCGATCAGGGGCGCGTCGCCGCTCTCGCTGGTGCTCAGGCGTACAGCTCGATCCTCGAGTCGGGCGTGGACACGGGGGTCCTGACCCTGAAGGACTTGATCGAGCCTTCCTACGAGGAGATCCAGTTTCCTGGGATCCGTGTCGAGCACAAGCGTTACCGTACCAAGTACGGCGAGTACACCGATAGTCATGGGATCCAGGCCATCCAGGATGCGATCCTCGCGAGCTCCAGCTCGTTCATCTACTCAAGCGGCATTGATGTCCGCGGTTACGTGGCGACGCCCCACAAGAAGTACGCTGAGCCTCCCAGCGGTGATTTTGCGCGCGATCGTGCGGTGTCCCGTGCCAAGCGCAAATATGACCAACCCCTCCACCTCGCGGCGGCAGGGTATCTGGGCAATGAGCCCACTCTCGTCCAGAATTATCCCCGGGATACGGGCGAGCTGGTCTGGGATGTTGCGGCCCCGATCTTCGTCAAGGGTAAGCACTTTGGTGCGTTCCGCGTCGGCGTAGTGCGCGATCGCGTGCGCGTGCAGACCGTCGCTCTGGCGTGGTCTCTCGGCCGTACGCTGGGTGGGGCTGTCCTCCTACTCGTCATTGCTGTCCTGATCTCGACCCAACGCTCGTTACGGCCCCTGGGAGAGCTGGCCTGCACTGCTACACGATTGAGCACGTCTGAAGACGGTACCGAGTTCGAGAAGAAGATTCGTGTAGAGTCAAGAGATGAGGTTGGACAGATGGCACGTGCCCTCGAGCTCATGCGCCGGAGCCTCCGGGGGGCCTGGGCCCGACTCCGTACCCTCGATGATGCCCTCACTGCGCTCGGCCTGCGCCCCCCCGTCGGTGGAGACAGTGCTGAGGCGGCCAAGCGCCGGTGTGCTGATGCAGAGAGCGGGGTGCTCCGCAGGGAAATCGCCTGATGCTCAGGTTTTCTCTGTTAGGATGATCAGATGAGCTCACCGAGGATCGTCCGTGCGCGGCATGGCGCTGGCTTATCGGGGCGGCAGCCTCGTAGGATGATCTGTGAGCCTGATGCCCAGATGGAGTTGCGATGCTGCAACTTGCACGCTTGTTACGTTCTAATCTTTCATGCCCGCTTGCGCGCGGCCCTCTTGGTCTTCGGTTTTTGGGCAGCAGCCTTCTTGGCCCTTGATTTTTGGCCCGCGGACTTCTTGGTTGGAGACTTCTTGGCCGGGGCCTTCTTGGAAGTCGTTTTCTTGACCGTCAGTTTCTTGGGAGTTGCCTTCTTGGATGAAGGTTTCCTCGGTTTCCTGGCTGTCTGGAACATTGGGGGTTCATAGCTGCTGGGATCGGGCGCCCGCCCGGCCATGTAGTCGTCGATGTATTGATCAGACTGGGGCGTTGGCACCTCGTAGGCGCTGGGATCTGGCGCCCTGCCCGCCAAGTAGTCGTCAATTTCCTGATTGAGCCTGCGGGCTGTCTTGTTAGGTGCCGTCATCTTTCGAGGATTCCTTCTGTGATCGGGATTGTGTTGGTGAGGGATGTACCCCAAGGCTATCACGGAGCCCCGATCCTTGCTCTCCGCCAGGAACGTTCTCGACGAGAGCAAGCACCCCGAGGGCAGCGCGTCGGTCAGTGGCGTGCCCGTGTAGCGACGTCCGTGACGTTGTGACGGTGGTAACTGACTCGTTCAGGGGACGTCACCGATTTCTCTCTCGATGGCGCTACGGAGCTGGGGGAGCGCTCGTCGCACGCGGGCCTCTAGTGTACCGGCGCGCTGCCCGAGCAACCGCGCGAGCTCCTCGAAAGATAGGCCCTGCTGGTAACGTAGTACGAGTGTTCCCTGGATCTGTTTGCCTAGTCTGTAGAGGCAGCGGATCATGATTCGTATCTGTTGTGCCTCGTGGAGACGTTCGTCTGGTGGCGGGGTTGGATCGATCATGTCGGCATCTTCGTCCTCCCCAATATGGGCCTCGGCCCGTCGCCTGGATTTGACCGCATCGAGCACGCGGTGGCGCGTGATCCCGAGCAGCCAGACCTTGAGTAGTGATCTGTAGCCAAACCTAGGTAGGTCCCGGTAGGCCTGGATGAAGATCTGTTGGTGGACATCCTCGGCAAGGGTCTGGTCCCCGAGCTCCTCCCGGCAGTAACGGTAGATGGTCTCGCTGTGTCGTCGCATCAGGATCGTCAGTGCTGCGTGTAGGTTCCCCCGGCGGGTCAACGCCAGTACGTCCTCGTCAGGATCCTGGAGTGGACTGGTTCCGGGGATGCTGTGGGGTACCGGTACCGTTGGTACTGGGAGCGAGATCGCACGTGATAGCTCCATGTCTCCACGTAGGCGCGCCGGGGTATGTTGCTACGACAAGTTATTTTAGTCAGACTGCGATAAACTCTGCTCCTGGGAGGATCCCGCGATGCGAGAGCCGAGAAGACATGCGGGTGGACAGCAGCAGCGGTCGGGGCGGATGCCGGGAAGTCCGCTCACGGATCGTGAGCTTGAGATCCTCTGGCTCCTTGCAGATGGCCTGTCGAACAAGTTGATTGCTGATCGGCTCTGCATCAGTCAACACACCGCCAAGTTCCATGTCGCGAATGCCATTAGTAAGATGGGCACCACGTCGCGGACGAAGGCGGCCGTAGACTTCGTGCTCTGGCACTGGCAGGCCGCACTGCAGCGGGTTAGACCAGGCTCACCCAAGAGTGAGTTCGCCGCTTACCGCAACCAGATCCTGGCCGCGTGGGCACAGCAGGGTAGCGGTGGGCTGGAAGTCGCGGGTACCAGGCTGCCTGGTGAACCAGTCCCCTAATGGGGTGGTTTATTTTTGGCTGGACAGGACGTCGTGCAATGCATGACAATCTGTCCCCGTCGTGACACGAGAGCCCCGAGATCACCAGCTGACGATCCGCATCCCACAATGGATCCGGGACATGCTTGATGCAGAGGCCCATCACGAGGGTTTTTCTGTGGCTGATGTTGTCAACAAGCTCCTCACAGAGCACTACGCACGGGCGCGCAGGGGGGCGTGTCATCGGTGACGGGGGCTCTCAAACTTGGGCCGTGGACCCTCAACCATGTCCACAACATGGATGCGCTGGGAGGACTCGAGCAGTTGCCCGCGGACTGTCTGGATCTCGTCGTGACCTCTCCCCCATGCTGGGATCAGGTACCAAGGGGCAAGCTTGGCCTGACTCCTGATGGTTATGTCCGGGATCTCGTCAGGATTCTAGTAGAGGCGCTGCGCTGCCTCAAGCCGTCGGGGACCCTGTGGCTCAGCCTGGCAGACACGCATGATGCACGTGGCAACTGGCTCATGATTCCATACCGGATCGTCCTGGCTCTGGGAGATCTTGGGTACCTGTTCCGGGGAGAGGTGATCTGGAAGAAGCCCCCTGCGCGGGAAAGTCCTCGTGTCAGGTTGCAGTCCGGACACGGGGGCATCTACATCTTTGCCAAGAGCGAGCAGCACGTCTTCCAGAAGAAGCCGCCCGTGGGCTCAGTGTGGGAGCTCGTGCAGCCCCCTGATGACACTTCCTCCGGCGTCACATTCCCGCTGGATCTGCCCACGCGGTGCATACATGCCGCTGCCGTCCCACGGGGCGGTATCATCTGCGATCCGTTCATGGGCAATGGTGTAACGGCTGCCGCGGCCCTGATGTCCGGTCGGACCTACATAGGGTTCGAGTCAGATCGATGGTTATGTGCCTGTGCCAATGATCTTCCGGGTAATGCGCTGGGGAAACGAGTGGGGTAATGCTCTGTATCCCACGTCATTCCCGTCCCCAGCAGGAGTCAGCGTGGGGCATTGTGCTGGTCCTCTGTGGGGTTCCCTGCGAGTTCGGTCAGGACTGTGCCTACCCGGGTCTCGGGCGGTGGTGCGGTCACCGGAGGAGGCGATGACGCGTCCACGTCTCAACACGTCATCCACGCGTACGCACTCTCGGGCGACGACCAGGCGACAGTGGAACGAGCTCGCGGGCCCGCTGCGTGAAGTTGTCTACATCTTTTCACGAGAGGGCCCACGTGGCGGTCCGTACTGGCGCCTCATCCTCGAGTGCGGGCACTCCGTCGCTCGTAAGCGGTACGACCCCAAGAACATTGCCCAGTCGGTCTTCCGCCCGCTCAGTGAGAAGCTAGCTCCCCAACACGTGCAGTGCCACTATTGCGGGTCAGGATCATCGCCATGTGATCCGGCAATTCTCATCAAGTTGTTTGGGGGAGACGTACCCTGACGAGGGCGTGTCTCTCACGCTCTGTCAGACAGGATGCAGGAAACAGGAGAATCTTCATGATGGGTCGACTTGGTGTCTCGGACGGAGCTGTCACGCTACTATCAGTATTCCTCGTCGTGGGAACATGGACGGTGCTGCGCTGGGCACTGAAGTTGTCCCTCGTACAGGCCTGGGCTGGTCCACGGGACCTCCTCCGCGCTGTATTCTGCGTGCTTGCCTTCTTGTTCATCGTCGTGAGCGCGTGGCTGATGGCGGATCGGACCACGGCTGTACTCATCGTCGTGGGAGCAGGAACAACGTTGCGACTGACTGCACGTATATTCTGGCGACTCTTGTGTCCGAGACTCCCGCATCTCCGCTCTGGGGAGGGCCCCAGTTTTCACCATGGCGTTGTGGCAGATCACGCCATGCCCCGCCTGGATAGCGATTCCGAGGCTCTCCAGGCACGGGCGTCCAAAGAGTGCTGAAGATCTATGAGCGCCGGTACCATGACACGTGGAGGACCCTGCAGGGCGTGTCTCCCCTGGCATCCCTGGCAGGCTGGTTGTGTGAGCATCCGGGCTCGTTGAGGTCGGCACCATGGGACCTCGTGGCCCAGGCCCGGATCGATGTGGTGGATCGATTGTCCCGGGTTGCTGTACGAGAACCGACGCGACGGCACAGGAAGCACTTTGACTGGCTCCTCAGCTGGTATGCACGTCTGACTGATGTACTTGTAACGTCATGAGCACCCTCGTCCGTATTGTCACGCCAGCGGGCCGATCACCACACAGACTTGAGGACGTGATCATCTGTCCTGATCACCTGCGGCGGCTTGCCCCCGACGAAGATGTTCCCGTCATAGAGATTCCAGCAGCAGCTGCTGCGTTCTGGGGCGACCGTTGCCTCATGTGCGGGGTCTCTGCTGTCCCGGGACGTGTGTGCGAGAATGTTGGTTGTGAGCGTGCTCTGGATCCGCAGTGGCCTGCGGTTTACTGTTGTAATGACTGCGCGCTTGATGACATCTGAAACCGGGTAAAATCCTGGAGGGAAGAGAGCCTCGCACATGAATGATAGTGATAAGGTTGCAGCTCTGTTTGATGAGCGCCATGCCCGGATTGAGGTGTGTCCCCGATGTCAGGGTCATGGGAATATCGATCTTGGTTACGCGCTCTCTCCCTCATTGTCCCCAATCAGTGGTGCTCCTGAGGGGGCCATTCGCGCGATCATGGTGGGCTCTTTCGACGTCTATCAGGCATCCAGGGAGGCGGCGGAGATCGCCCGGCGTAGTGGGCGGATCGTGGCCTTCCAGTGTCTCGATCATGTCGTCGTACTCCACCCAGGGGCTGATCCAGATCAGGTCGCGCGATCCTGGTGGCTCCTCCAGTACGGTGAGACACCCGAGGACACGCTATCCCGGAGGTAGACATGAGTGACCTGCGTGAGGATGAGTTGGATAGATTGCAGAATCAAGCGGGCTTGAGTACGCCCCGTGGCGAAATGATGTCGCGCCTGATTGCCGAGGTCAGACGCTACCGTGCGACCGTCTCGTTCAATGCAGAACACGTGCGTGACGTAGTACGCGAGGCCCTGGCACGCTTCGCGCTGTACGTGCTGCGTGAGGATGATGTGGGGGCGATTGTTGATCGTGTTGTCTCGCGCCTCGCTGTTTCAGTGATTGAGATGCGCCTCTGTGAGGCGCATCGCGTCGTGTTGTGTCCTGATCGACTCTACCGATTCACCGTCGCGCCTGGTTGTGCGTTGTGTACCGAGGCCGCACAGGACGTGTCGATCATCAACAACCCTGGGTAATTATACACCCAGTGTCCCCTGAGTAACGTGGGCTGATGGGCCAGGGGGCGTTGCGGTATTAGATCTCTTGGACTTACCGTGCGCTGGGTCATTGGCACATGACCTGCTCTACCAAGCGTTCATGACGACCGAGAGAAATCGTGCTGAGGCCCGTGCTGCCATTGCCACGGCTGGGTGCTACTGGCTCCCCACCCGTCCGTATACGCTCGTCGATGCCGTGAACCGTACTGCTGCTGCTCAGGGTAGTGTCCGGTACGCATCGTTGGCAGCAAATGCTGACTATAACGGGCACTCCGTGACGGTATCTTACAACGATTACCGGGACTATTGTGTCTGTCAGCACTACTACGGCGAGCGCGTCGTCCACGCCCGCGGCAGCATGGAGATCGCCCTCCGCGCGGGCCGGTACGAGTACGACCTTGGTCATCGTGGCACCAGGGTCATCACCGGCGACCTCACTCCCGGAGAGGCCCAGGTCGCCCTCTCGCTCGGTTACATGCCATGGTCGAGAGAGGCCGAGGAGACATGGAACGCGCTGTGGTGCACCGAGCTGCACGCCTGCGTCGGTGAGGCGCTCGGTGACGCCCGCTATGGGGGCGACACGGTGCACCTGCTCCTGCAGGCGAGTAACAGGGTCGACTACCACGAGCGTAAGGCGCGCGCGCGCGC
>Ga0075366_10000242_pt1 | contig 24270 bp, 18 predicted proteins | sample EndMethybrTD3031_FD_72351 | JGI IMG/M metagenome (GOLD analysis project Ga0075366, IMG submission 72351) | Populus endosphere microbial communities from Tennessee, USA - Endosphere MetaG P. TD hybrid TD303-1 | ecosystem: Host-associated > Plants > Roots > Endosphere | place: USA: Tennessee...
GTACCATACAGTGCTGTGTTTACTGTATCCCTTTCGCCCCTGAAATCGGGATCATATTTTTTCCCCGAATCTTTAACCAATGAAGCAACAGTAGTATTGGGAGCGGCCGCGTTTGGCTGGGCTCCGGGAGTTGCCGGCGCGCCGTTGGCAGGTGTAGCCTGTGCGGGTGCACTGTTAACAGTATTCGGATCCTGGCCTTGCTGTAATGCCAGGTAATCGGCATACTTCATTTTTTTGTTTGACTTGGCCGGGTCTTTAATAGGCCTGCCATACTTGTCTTTGGCGTATAAGCCTTTAGATGGATCGGCCAGGCGTTTGTTGCTATATTGGTTACCGCGGAAAGGGTTAAAGTCTTCAAACTCCTCAAAAGATGTTTGGCGGTAGGTATCCTGTACCCACTCGTTTACGTTGCCCGACATCTGGTAAAGGCCAAAATCATTTGGCGGATAGGTACGCACAGGGGCGGTTATATCGGCTTTATCATTCAGATAGCCGCCTACGCCCATGTTATCGCCGGCGCCTCTTTTAAAGTTGGCTAAAATTAAGCCACGGGTTTTGCTTTTTGCCGAACGCACGCCCATGCCATTCCATGAATACATTTTGCCGTCGTCGATATTTTCAAACTGGGTGTTACCAGCCAGCGCCAGGGCAGCGTATTCCCACTCAGCTTCAGATGGTAAACGGTAAGCTTGTTTTAATATACCATCTTCCATACGCACAGGCCTTACTGGTTTGGCATTTTTACCGGTACCCCCTGTAGCGTTAGGGCTTAAATTGGGCATCATTTTTTTACCGTCGATACCCGCGCCTTTCATTTGCCCGTTAAGATAAATATCGGTATTAAAAGGTTGCGATCCCCCGGTTGAAGCTGCAGCACGGCCATTTCCGCCTTTCGCGTTTTGATCTTTCCAGGTTACCATACGCCCGGTTTCACGCAAAATGTTTTCGTTGGTGCGGTCGGTACGCCATGCACAATAATCTTGCGCCTGGTCCCAGCTAACGCCTACAACCGGGTAATCCTGAAATGCAGGGTGACGCAGATAATTATCTACGTAAGGGTCGTTATATGATAATGGTTTGCGCCAAACCAACGTATCTGGTAACGCATTATAATAAAGCTCACGGTCTTGCGGAAAGGTAATGCTTAACCAATGCAGGTAATCCAGCCAGTCCTGGTTGGCAACCTCTGTTTCGTCCATATAAAATGACGGCACAGTTACCCTGCGGCGTACATTATTATAATCATAAGTAACATCCTGATCGGCGCTGCCACCCATTACAAAGGTACCGCCTTCAATAGGTACAAGGCCAGGGCCAGGTGCCGGGTGTGTTTGCCTGTAACGTTCATAACCACCGTTATTTTTGTTATTATAAGCCAAACCGGTTTTTTGCGATACCGATGGTTTACTACAGCTGCTTACCAATGCACATGCAGCCGCAAGGGCTAAAGCAGTTTTAGTAAAAAGTATTTTCATAATTTTTCAATTATATTAATGACGTAAATTTAGGAAAAAATGAGTATAATGCTAACGCAAATGCATCTTCTTCTAAATAAAACAAACAATTATTGATGCTTTTAACGAAAATGGTATAACGTTGGTTGCAATGTTTTGTTTTTTTAAGTCGCCTGCAACAAAATGTCCTTCAAAAAAATCGGATGTAAATGATAAGCGTATATTTATCAATTAAAATAATAAAGCTAAATTGCACCCAATGAAGTTTTTTACAATTCGGAATATTGCCTTCTTATCATTGTATCTACTGCCATTTGCTGTTGTGGGGCAAACAAGCACTGATGGAAGCACATACAGGGGATCGCGCGTTGAAGTGCCCTTTTTAAACATTACGCCCGATTCACGTTCGGGCGCTATGGGCGAGGCCGGTGTTGCTATTTCGCCCGATGTTAATGCCAATTTCTGGAACCCATCGAAGCTTGCTTTTGTTGAAAGTAACGATGCCCTTTCGCTGTCATATTCTCCATGGTTAAGGCACCTGGTGCCCGATATTAGTTTATCGTACCTGAGTTATGCCCATAAAATAAATGATCGTAATACGCTGGGTGCTTCATTGCGTTATTTTAACTACGGATCGCTGCAATTAAACGATGATTTTTCGAACAGCCAGGGTACTTACACCCCAAATGAGTTTTCGCTCGATGTGAGCTTTGCACGTAAGTTTGGCGAGAATTTTTCATTAGGCTTAACCGCCCGCTATATTCATTCAAGCATTTCCAGCGTGTCGTTTGCCTCCGCGGGGTCAAGCCAGACAGGCAGGGCCGGCAATGCGTTCGCGGCAGATGTATCTATGTTTTATAAATCGGCTTATGGCGATGATAACCTGTTTGCTTTTGGCGCCAACATATCCAACATCGGCACAAAAATTAGTTACACTACCAATGGCCCTAAGTATTTTTTACCAGCTAATTTAAAATTAGGTGCTGCCAATACCTGGAACCTTGACGAAAACAACCAGATAACGGTTGCTTTTGATATCAATAAGCTGCTAACCCCCACACCGCCTATAAAAGATGCTAACGGCACAATTATCAACGGTAAAAATGATGATGTATCGGTACCATCGGGTATTTTTCAATCATTTGGCGATGCACCGGGTGGTTTTAGCGAGGAAATGAAGGAAATTAGCCTATCGCCGGGCGCCGAGTACTGGTACAACAACCAGTTTGCTATAAGGGCAGGTTATTTATATGAAAACCCAAGTAAAAGCGACAGGCGTTATGTAACCCTCGGTTTCGGCGTTAAATATGATATTTTTAAGTTCGATTTCTCATACCTGGCAGCCAGCCAGCAAAATAGTCCTTTGGCCAATACCTTGCGTTTTAGTTTGTCGGCAAGTTTTGGCGGTACCTCCAACGTGTCAAAGTAATAATGGGTAAAATTAAAGTAGGGTTTGGTTTTGACGTTCACCAGATGCGTGAGCAGCACCCATTTGTTTTAGGCGGTGTTAATTTAGAGCACCATTCAGGCGCTTACGGGCACTCAGATGCAGATGTGCTTTTACATGCCATTTGCGATGCATTACTTGGCGCCGCCAATATGCGTGATATAGGTTTTCATTTTTCCAATACCGACGATAGGTGGAAAGGCATCAGCAGTCTTATCCTGCTTCAGCACGTTGTCGAATTAATAAAAGAGAAGGGTTTTAGCATTGGCAACATTGATGCTATGGTTTGCCTTGAAGCGCCAAAGATAAACCCGCACATCCCGGCTATGAAGGTGCATATAGCTAAAGCGGCGTCTATCAGCGAGGATGACATCTCTATCAAGGCTACCACCAACGAGCAATTGGGCTTTATAGGCCGCCAGGAAGGCGTTGTTGCCTATGCCGTTTGTTTGATTGAACGGGAATAGTTAGCTTATTTTTTTGAATACTACAGCTTTGGCGCTGTTCTTGAACAAGGGGATTTTAAAAGTTGCTGAGGAGGCAGGAAAATCGTCTATAAAGCAACGCCGTTGGAAATTTTGAAAGACTTACGAAGTTTTTAAAACTTCGTAAGTCTGGGTCGACAGATAACACATGGCTATAACAGCGTTCTCCCTACATATACCACTTTTTTACCACCCAAAATGCAATAGCGGCAATTATCAGCGCGGCGATGATAATATATATTACCGGGTTAGTCTTTTTTTGGTTGCCTTTAACATTTACATTCCCGGTCCGCTTCAACACACCCCATCCGCTCAGTTCGCCCTTTAAGGCTTTACGCATCGATTTAAACAGTACATAATACATCAGCTGCCTCCACAGGAAACGTTGCGGTATAATGTAGATAAGCTTCCTGTAATCTTCTTTTTCCATGCGGAAGGCTATGATACCCACAATAAAATCTACAACCACAAAGGCCACATAATAGATCAGCATTTTCTCCGGCTTCTCGCCAAAAAGGGCAAAAATCATCATCAGATCGGCCAGCGGAGAAAACAGTGGTAATATAATCTGGAAGATGAGGATATTGGGCATACCCACCATCCCGAAGAATTTATATTTTTTGTTAAACAGCGCGTCGCGGTTTTTCCAAAAGCTTTGAATAACCCCAAAACTCCAGCGGAAACGTTGTTTAAGTAGCATGCCGATAGTTTCGGGTGCCTCGGTATATGCAATAGCCTCGGCGCAGTTTTTTACAATGTAGCCTTGTTTAAGGATGCGCATAGTTAAATCGCAATCCTCGGCCAGGGTATCATAGGTAAAGCCCCCGGCACGGAAAATGGCCGATTTTCGGAATGCCCCAATAGCGCCCGGTACCACAGTGATGCTGTTGATTAGATCAAAAGCGCGGCGGTCCATGTTTTGGGCTGTAATGTATTCTATTGATTGCCAACGGGTAATAATATTGGTTTCGTTTCCAACTTTTACGGTGCCTGCAACCGCGCCAATTTCCTCGTCGGTAAAGTAACTCATTAAATGATAAATGGCATCGTTTTTTAGCTGGGTATCGGCATCAATACAAACTACAAAATCGCTGGTAGCATGGGTTATACCAAAGTTCAGGGCCGATGCTTTACCACCGTTGGGCTTGGTTAATATTTTAACCAGGGGATGGCCTTCATAAGCGGCAGATACTATTTCAAACGTTTTATCCTTTGATCCGTCGTCAACAAAAATAATTTCAAAAACGGGGTATTCGGTTTTTAATAAGCTTTGTATGGTAGCAACCGCGTTTACCTCTTCGTTATAAGCCGGTACAATAATACTCACCGGCGGCAACGGCAAATTATCGCCGCGCAGTTTTACTGTTTTTTTGTTCTCACTGCTTTGCCTTACTGCCAGTACGGCAATCAGAACAATACGGCCGATGGCCAGGAATATAGCCGACAAAAACACATATATCAAAAACCAGTTGAAGTAATAATAGGCATGTATCGCAACATCATACAAAGGGCCAAAAATGCCCGTATGGTCGTCTTTTACAACGGGCATCAGGTCATCCTTGGTTTTATCAAGCACATCGGCAATGGTAGTAAACTCGTAGCCATGCGTTTTAAAGTAATGGATAATGGCGGGCAATGCCTTTACCGTTTCTTCGCGGGTATCGCCGCCGGCATCGTGCAGCAATATCATCGATCCGTTGTTGGCCTGCCTGATAGTGCGGGCTACAATGCTATCGGCTGTTACGCCGGGCTGCCAGTCCCATGGGTCGATAGACTCGCCAATGGTGATGTAGCTTTGCCTGCGGCTTTCTGCAACAGGGATAACTTCGGCAAGCGTTTCGGGCTCGGCATCGGCGTTAAACGGTGGGCGGAACAATATGGTACTGCGGCCCGTAACCGATTCGATGATTTTGCGGGTGGCATTTAACTCCAGCACCACGCGTTGCAAGCTTACGGTTGATATATCCGGATGAAAAAATGTGTGGTTCCCAATTTCATATCCTTCCTCATAAATGCGCCTGAGGATGGCTATGTTTTTTTCGGCCATGGAGCCGACTACGAAGAAAGAGGCCGGCACTTTTTCTTTTTTAAGGATATCAAGAATGCGTGGGGTAAAATCCGGGTCGGGGCCGTCATCAAAAGTTAAAACAACTTTTTTTGGCTTATACCCGTACTTACGGATCATATATTTGGTGGGTAGCTTTTTATATTGCTGATAGGTTATATTATAACTAATGGTATCCAGCCTTACGATAATTTCGCCCGTTTGAGGTGTTGTTATCAGGTCGAGCACCTCTCCATCGCCATCATATTCAACGTTTTTACGGTTGTTTAAACCTACGGAGGTTAACTTCTTCAGGTCGACGCCCGTTTTACGCAGCGAATCGATAGACAGGTTTTTCTGGAAGAACGACCATAGCCTTGGGTCCTCGGTACCCATCCGCCACAAAGCCACGCCACCGGTTGCCCAGTCATCGGCCATGCGGATGACGTTAAAGTTGGTGGCAGCGTCGGCAAAATAAATGGTATGGTCAAGGCTATCCTTATCCATATAGGTAAAATGAGAATTGGCCGAAGCCGGATCAAACGTGATCTTGCTTTGGTTTTCTTCGGCAGTACTAATAGCCTGCTGGTAACCTATAGACTTGCCGATGCTGGTTTCGCGCCAGTCATAGGCGCCGCCTGCAAAAGTCAAAATAATTTTCTCGCTGGGTACTTTGCTGCATACATCATCCAGTATCTGCTCAACCCAGTGCTGGTTTGATAAATCGCCGGGGTTGCTCAATTCATTATGCTCATCAATGGCCATAATGAACAGGAAATCGTTAACATGCTGTAGCCTTACTATGTCATAAGCCTCGTCTTCGGGCACTACGTTTTGCGTAACCAGGAAGCCCTTAGCCTTTAATGTTTTATAAAGCTCGCTTTGAAAAGCGATATAAGTTTTGCTGTTGCGGTCTTTGATTTCGTCCAGATCGACATTGATGCCTTTGAATTTGTATTTTTTAAGAGCGTTTACAATGCTATTGATAAAGCCGGTACGTAAAGCAGGGTTTTTAAAAATGCGTTCAACATCATAGCTATCGTACCCGCCTTCCTGGTTGTTTTTATTTACGTAGTTTGATAGCGTGAGTACAATGGGCCTGTTGTATTTTTTATTGACATTGATGAGCCCGGTATCAACTTTGGTAATAACGGTATCAACCCCCGGAAGGATAGAAAAACCTTCACTTACCACCATATCCAGCTTTGGCATGTTATCCAGCAACGAATAATAGGCTTGCGGCTCCCAGGGGCGGTAAAAGGCAACGTTCAGGCGGTCTTTATTGTTGGGATGTTTGCGTTGATGTAAGCGTTTTGCACGTTCAAGGGCTTCAATTTCGCCTTTTTGTATTTTGAACGACCGGTATTTGGTTGATCGCTTGATTTGTGCAAGCTCCTCCTTCGACATTTTTTTTGGCGCAAGGTCAAGGCTTGGCAGGCTGGGGTAATAGGTTGATTTAATGGTAACTATTACAGCAATAATACCTATTACCAAAAATGCAAGCAGTATACGGCTAAGCCATTTAAAGCGGTTCCATCTGCCTGGTGAATCTGCCTGAAAAATTTGCTTATTTGAAGACATTAAGTGAGATTACTTCTGGTTAAAAGTATAGGTAACAAATGAAGATATGATGAATGCAGGTACAGATTACTTGTTGGTTTTGCCAGGTTCGATGCCCGAAAAATCAACGCCGCATTTGCAATTGCCGCCACAGCTTTTTTTTGCTGTCAGGCTTTTATACATCATACGGCCAATGTAAAAAATAGCGGCGGCAAAAAGAACAATAACTAAAATTACCTGGATGTTCATGGTGCAAAAATACTTAATTTTTAATATATACGTACAGACGCTGTTGATAGTATATAGTTTAACGTGGCATAAAGGCAATTGTTCCGCCAACCCAGTCAAAATCTTTATTATATCGTACGCCAATCATTTTTCCGCGGCTTAAACGGGCCAGGTTTATGACCAATGTAGGTTTTTCATCGCCGTTTGGCCATAAATACAAGAGCCTTATTTCGGCTTTAACGCCACCGTTGGGCGATTGTACAACAGGTTCATAATTAACCTTTTGCTGTAATATCCAGTTTTCGGGCTCTTTAATGTTGCGGATGTCATCCAGGGTGACATCAATAATTACGCCCTGGCCGGCAAAAGAAAACAAGGGTTTTAATACGTAGTTTTCGAGATCGGCCGGCAGGTTATTTACCTGGTGCAAAAACTGTGTTTTGGGGATATAATCACCGCTTAAAAAAGGCATGGTAAATTTGCTGATGCGGTAAAACCAGTTAGGGTGGGTTATCCACTCTACATTCAAGGGTTTCCTGATATCAATCACCTTTTCAAAAATCTCCGGATCACTGTCAATTTCATCAAAAATCAAACGGTTATAAACACGTTTGATCAATTTTTTCTCGCCATTTAATGTGTAAAATAATTGGTTGCCTTGCTGTACCAGGTCGGTTAAAGAAATAACCGGAACATCAAGATATTTTTCGGTAAGATAAAAGTCGACCGCTGTTTTTTGTTCGGGGGCATTTACATCCATTAAAACCACTTCCCCTGGGTCGTAATCGCCCACGATGGTTTTCCTGAGCAGGTTAAGGTAGCCATTCCTATCCAGCCCGCTAAAATAAATCGTTTTATCATCGGCAATATCAAAAACATCTGCATATACATCTCCCAGTAAGACCTGGAACCCATATAATGAAGGAAAGCCCTGCATTTCTATCAGTTTGGGCACAATATTGCCGCTCTCGTCCTTACATACGCCAAAATCGAGCGCGATAAAGTGAGGATGATCGTTTTCATTGGCAACACGCCATTTATCGGGGATTGCCCGTTCGGTAAGTTCTTTAAAATCGGGGCGGAGTATGGTATCTACAATGTCGTTCCCGGCGGCTATCAGCCTGTCGCGAAAATCGGCCGTCAAAAAAACAGGTGTCTCGGCCACGCGGAATTGCACAGGATTGTGCAAGCCATCATTCAGCTTTGCTAAAAACTCCTGATACTTTTGGGTAGTGAAACCTGCGTTAAATGTTTTCCTGGATAATGGGTCCATAGATAAAATATAGTTTAATACCCCTGTTATGCTGAGGAACGAAGCATCTGTTCGCCACTTTTCGGGCGGTGATGCATGTTGGCCAACAGATCCTTCGTTCCTACTTATGGCATATTCAATTTCCTGTCATACTGAGGAACGAAGGATCTATCAGCTGTGCATGACCGATAGAAAAGTTCGCGAATAGATCCTTCGTGCCTCAGGATGACAGTCTTTTGTTTTTGTATGTCATTTCCCCTTCAGAATCCCCGGATTTTACAACTCAGGACGACAGTGCTTTCCAGCTACGAGCTTATAAACAAACTTAACCAATTTAGTTTATCATTTTAAAAGTCCTTTATCTTTAACTCCTATTCAAAAATACTTTTACCCTTCACCCCTCGCCTTTCACCTTTTACCCTTCACCACTCACTATTCCCCTTATATAAATAAAAATTACTTAATTTGTCCATCATTAAAACCTAAACCGGGCATTATTACTTAATTTATTAAATGTATAAGAAAAAGATAACCGTTGTTGGCGGTGGAAGCTGGGCTACGGCCAATGTGAAAATGTTGGTTGATAATACTACAGAAAAAGAGGTTTTTTGGTGGATGCGGAATGCGCAGGCTGTAGATCATTTGCATAAGTTTGGCCATAACCCTTATTACTTAAGTTCGGTTGAAATTAAGTTACCTAAAGAAAATATATCAACAGATTTAAAATCATTGATACAGGTAGCTGATATTGTGTTGCTAAATGTACCCGCTGCTTTTTTAAAGGAAGCGCTAACGGGTATTACCCCAGCGGATTTGGCCGGTAAAAAAGTTGTATCGGCTATAAAGGGTATAGTACCCGACGAGAACTTAATTATCGGCGAATTTTTACACCAAAAATATGATATCCCGTTTGAGGATTTTATAGTGATAAGCGGGCCCTGCCATGCCGAAGAAGTGGCGTTAGAAAAACTGTCATACCTTACCATTGCATCGGGCGATGCAGCTTTGGCAACCGAGTTTGCCGGATTAATTAATACCCGCTATATAAAAACCAATGTATCAGATGACATTTATGGTACCGAATGGGGCGCCGTGCTAAAAAATGTATATGCTATTGCCGGCGGTATTTGCCATGGGATAGGCTATGGTGATAATTTCCAGTCGGTGCTCATATCAAATGCGATTCGTGAATTGGAAAGGTTTGTTGATGTAGTGCATCCCATTAACCGGGATATAAAAGAATCGGCCTACCTGGGCGATTTGCTGGTTACCGCTTATTCGCAGTTTAGCCGCAACCGTACTTTTGGTAATATGATAGGGAAGGGGTACACGGTTACATCGGCCCAACTGGAAATGAATATGATAGCCGAAGGGTACTATGCAGTAAATTGCCTACAGCAGGTTAACAAGCAGTACAAGGTAAATATGCCCATTTGCGATGCCGTTTATGCTATTTTGTATCAAAAGCGCTCGCCTGTGGTCGAAATGAGGAATTTGGCAGAAAAATTGAGTTAGTTGATATAACACCAACTCAATTTTATATACCATGAAAAATCTATTCAAAATTGCAATGTTTGCTGCAGGTACATTTATAATAGCCCCGGCCTTTGCACAAACCCATAAAGACACCACGCTTGGCGACAAGATAAGTACAACTTCAAAAAAAGTTGCGCTCAAAACCACAGTTACCGCTAAAAAAGTTGGCAACAAAACATCTGAAATTGCGGCCAAAGGTGCATCGGCAGTAGTTGATAAAAAGTTTGAAGGAAAGGTGGCGCCGGGTGGTCAGACTATTTATATCGACAAAAACTCATATTACTATTACATTAACAAAAAAGGGCACCGGGTGTACATCAAAAAATCTCAGATGATTGATAAGCCTGTTCAGTAAAAAATTGTATCTTAACGGTGCCTGTAAGGGTTTTAGCTCAAACTACCTGTCATGAAAAAATATCAATTAACATTTGTGTGCACTATTTGCGCCCTTCTGTTGTTTTCGTTTGCCTGTAATAGCAACCAGGATGCAAGTAACCCGGTTAATAAAAAACTGATAGGTAAGTGGAAATCAAAGGATGGAGCAACTAAGCTGGAGATTACAGAAAAAGGTTTTACCACCGACGACGGACAGCCGGTTACAGAAGATTATTTTGTGCTGAAGGATACCATTTTTACATCGTACCAGGGTAGCCGCCCCTATACCAAATTCCTGATCAAAAACCTGGACGACCACAGGCTTACGCTGTTTTATCCCGATTCGGATATGGTTGAGTTTGCGAGGTAGACAAAGGCTTTAAAAAACATCATCGGATACCCACCACCTGAGCTGGAAAAACAGTTATTACATTGTTCCGGATGGGATTATTACAGGCCGCAATCTCGTTAAAAAAGCGGCGGGGAACGTGCAATTTCCCTCTCTGGAGCCTGCTGTATACACGGTAGGCTTTTGTTATTAAATAGCCTTAATGCCATATCAAGCGAATCAGGGGTGGATTTAAGCAGTGGGGCGAGGAGAAGCTATTCTTTTTCGCGCCCCGCTCTTTCCCACTCAAGCTCTACCGTATGACACTTTTTTATCTGAAACACGTGTACACACTAGATCAAGAGAGAAAAAAAATTACAAATTAATTGTGTTTTAAAAAAATGATTGTGAAAATTACACTTATTAATATTTTTTTGTAGTTTTAGCGTACCAATACAAACCAATAATGATCAGGAAAGCTTTTTTAACTATTTGCAGCGCTGGCATGCTTTTGACGGCACAGGCGCAAGCGCCCCGGGTTTACACCATACAGGCCGATAAAATTAAAACACCCATACAAAAAACCATGTACGGTATCTTTTTTGAAGATATTAACCAGGGCGCCGACGGCGGCGTTTATGCCGAATTAATAAAAAACCGTTCGTTTGAGTTTAACATGCCGATGATGGCCTGGGAAGAGCATAAAAAAGACGGTGGCGATGGCCGGGTGGAAGTAATTAACCGTGCGACAGAAAGACCGGAAAACCCGCACTTTATAAAGGCTTACGTAACATCAGAAATAGGATCCTTTGGTTTGGAAAATGAGGGTTTCCGCGGAGGGATGGGTATTAAGGAAGGCGAAATATATAGCTTTTCGGCGATGGCCAAACAAGGGGGCGATAATAACGTAAAGCTAAATATAGAAGTGCATGGCGATAATGATGCCATCATAGGCAAAGCCGAACTGAATGCACCCGATAAGGAATGGAACCGTTACAGCGTAAAATTTACGGCATCGGCCACGGCTAAAAAAGCAAGGGTGTATGTTTGGCTAAGTGGTAAAGGCGTTATTGACCTGGATATGATCTCGCTGTTCCCCGAGCACACCTGGAAAAACCGTCCCGGTGGCTTACGAGCCGACCTGGTACAAAAGCTGGCCGATATTAAACCTGGCTTCCTGCGTTTCCCCGGCGGATGTATTGTAGAAGGCCGCGAGCTGAGTACCCGTTACCAATGGAAAAAAAGTATTGGCGATATTGATAAACGTACTAACATTATTAACCGTTGGAACACCGAGTTCGCGCATCGTCCCGCACCGGACTATTACCAAACCTTTGGCTTGGGCTTTATGGAATATTTCATGACTGCCGAAGACATTGGTGCATCGCCGCTGCCTATCCTTAACTGCGGTATGGCCTGTGAGTTTAATACATCCGAGATGGTGCCTTTGGATCAGCTTGATCCCTATTTGCAGGACGCGCTTGATTTGATTGAGTTTGCCAATGGCGATGTAAATACTAAATGGGGCAAGCTACGTACTGATCTTGGTCACCCCGCCACCTTTAATTTGAAATTGATAGGCGTTGGTAATGAGCAATGGGGGCCACAGTACATTGACAGGTGGAAAATATTTACCAAAGCCATTAAAGAGAAATATCCCGATGTAAAAATAGTATCGGCCTTAGGACCGTTCCCTAAAGGACCAGAGTTTGATCTGCTGAACAAAACTTTCCGCAGCCTGGGTGCCGACATATTGGACGAGCATTATTATGCATCGCCAAAATGGTTTAGGGATAATGCCCGCCGTTATGATAATTACGACCGCAAAGGACCAAAAATATTTGCCGGCGAATATGCCGCGCAGAGTGTACAAACCGGCAGCCCCCTAAACAAAAATAATTGGGAATGCGCCCTGGCCGAAGCAGCCTTTATGACCGGGCTGGAGCGTAATGCGGATGTAGTGAGCATGGCCTCATACGCGCCACTTTTTGCCCATGTTGACGGCTGGCAATGGACACCCGACCTGATCTGGTTTGATAACCTGAAAAGCTACGGTACGCCAAACTACTATGTACAACAATTATTTTCGCTAAACAAAGGTACCGATGTAGTGCCCCTGATGCTGGGCAATGAATCTGTTGCCGGGCAGGATGGCTGTTATGCCACCGCCAGTTTGGATAAAAACACCAATGAGCTGATTATCAAATTTGTGAACACAGCCGCCACTGCCCAAAACGTAAGCTTTAAAATAGATGGTGGCAGCTACCAGAAAAAAGCTACCGTAATAACACTACACAGCGAAAAAGGCAGCGACGAAAACTCACTGGATAATCCAACAGCAATAAGCCCGGTACAAAGCACCATGGCTGTGAACGGTAAATCGGTAAACGTTAACGTTGAGCCTAATACGTTCAAGATAATCAGGTTGAAGAATAAGTAGAAACCAAGTTTATGTCATTTCGATAGAGCCGCGGAGGGCAAAGAGCAGGGCGCGAAAGAGAAATCTTGTACGCCCTGCTTCACAAAACTATCGGAATGCAGGGTGTATAAGATTTCTCACTCGTACCTCGTTTCGAAATGACAACTAATTTCAAGCATTATTTTGAAAAAACTAACCATAATCATCCTTTTAATAACCTCCTGTATCATCACCCATGCGCAGGAGTTAAAAACCGATATTTCGGTACATGACCCCGTGATCATGAAGCAGGACAGTGCTTATTATATTTTTTGCACCGGCATGGGTATATCCATGTGGTCGTCGGCAGATAAAGTACATTGGAAACGTGAACAGCCTGTATTTGCAAGTGCGCCAAAATGGGCGGTTGATGCCATCCCCGGGTTCAAAGGGCATATCTGGGCACCGGATATTTCGTATAGCAATGGCCTGTATTACCTGTTTTATTCGGTATCGGCGTTTGGTAAAAATACGTCGGCTATTGGCGTGGTAACCAATACTACGTTACATACTAATGATCCTGCCTATAAATGGGTTGATCATGGTAAGGTGGTCCAATCCATCCCCGGGAAAACCAACTGGAATGCTATCGATCCTAATTTAATTACGGATAAAAATGGTGCACCCTATTTGGCTTTCGGCTCATTTTGGGATGGATTAAAACTGGTAAAACTCAATAAAGACCGGTTGAGCGTTGCTGAGGATATAAACAACATCCCAACCATTGCTACCCGCAGAAAAGAAGCCGCCGAAAACCTTCCAGCCGTTGATGGAAACCCGGTTGATGCCGGCGGTAATGCCATTGAAGCCCCGTTTATTTACAGGCACGATAAATATTTTTACCTTTTTGCATCGATAGATTATTGCTGCAAGGGACCAAAAAGCACATACAAAATGATTGTCGGCCGTTCAAAAACGTTAAAAGGCCCTTACCTTGATAAAACCGGGCTGGCCATGAACAAAGGCGGCGGCAGCATTTTATTGGAAGGCGACAGCCACTGGTATGGCGTAGGCCATAACGGCGTTGCGCACCTTGATGGCGACGACCATATCGTTTATCACGGCTACGACGCAGCAGACAGGGGCATATCCAAATTGCAATTAAAAAAGTTGAAATGGGTTGATGGATGGCCGGTGATAGGGGAATAGAATTTAGATAAGAATCTTGTCATGCTGACGAAGGAAGCATCTATTTGCCGATTTGCTTAGCCCGGCGGAAGGGCTTGTAAATAGATCCTTCGTTACTACCCATGACATGTTGTAAAATCCCAGACTTACGAAGTTTTTAAAACTTCGTAAGTCTTTCGCCGGCTTGTCACTCCCCCTTCAGAATTTCGCGAAATTTTAGAACTCAGGATGACAACAGGAACAGAAATTATATGAAAACATCAAAATATCTACTCGCATTGACAACCGTTTTGGGCTGCCTTACTTCGGTACAAGCCCAAACGGTAAAATCGGATTCCATTATTCATGCTGCCGGTAACCCCATTATCCGCCATGAGTTTACCGCCGATCCCGCTGCGATGGTGTACAAAGGCAAAGTATACCTGTATACCGGGCACGACGAGGCCCCAACCGGCCATAACGGGTACGTAATGCATAACTGGACATGTTTTTCATCTTCGGATATGGTTACCTGGACAGAACATCCTTCGCCGATGAATGTAAAAGATTTTACCTGGGCCAAGGATGATGCCTGGGCGTCGCAGGTAATTGAGCGCAATGGCAAATTTTACTGGTATGTAGCGGTTGAGCACGCCACTATACACGGCAAAGCTATTGGTGTAGCTGTAAGCGACAGCCCAACCGGCCCCTTTAAAGATGCCCGGGGAACGGCCCTGGTTACCAACGATATGACCAAAACCGTTAAACACTCGTGGGACGATATTGACCCATCGGTTATTATTGATAAAGACGGGCAGGCTTACCTGTTTTGGGGTAACGGTATTTGCTACTACGCTAAACTAAAACCCAACATGACCGAACTGGACGGCGAAATTAAAACCATCACCCTGCCGCATTATACCGAAGCGCCGTGGATCCATCAACGTAATGGCTGGTATTACCTTTCGTATGCCTACGAGTTTCCCGAGAAGATAGCCTACGCCATGAGCCGCAATATCAATGGCCCCTGGGTTTATAAAGGCATCATTAACGAAATTGCGGGTAACTCCAACACCAATCACCAGGCTATTATCAACTTTAAAGGCAAAGATTATTTTATATACCACAACGGCGCCCTGGTACCCGATGCCGGCAGCTTTCATCGCTCGGTGTGTATCGATTATTTGTATTACAATAAAGATGGAACAATAAAAAGAGTGGTGATGACAAGCGAGGGGGTGAAGAAGGTTAAATAGGCTACTATTAAAAAAGATCGGAATGTGTGCCGGTGCGCACCAGTCAAGAAGCATTATTTGTTCATTCTCGTCCCAAATAAGCAGCAGATCTGGTTTTACGTGGCATTCCTAATAACCTTTATAGTCGCCGCTGAGCTTATGGACCTGGTGTTTTTTAGATAATCCGCCGTGGCCTTTTTCGGCAAGCGTAGTAATAACCTGTTGCAATAACTGTAAATCTTGAACCGACCGTTTTTTAAGTAATTTCAGATCTTTTAAGAATTTTGTGGAAGTAACTATTTCAAACATCCCTTAATCAGATATTGCTGAATAGTTCATCAACACTTTTGAATTTTTTCCCTTTGCCGGCTTTAAGTTCCGCCATAGCGGCAATAGTATCAGCATTTGGAGTGCCGGGTTGTTTTTTTACTTTAACAGTCACTCCAAGTTCCTTTAAAATTCCTTAACCAGGCGGGTTTTATTATCTGGTACATTTATTTCAAGTATTTGCATAATAAACTTTTTGCATGTAATACAAATTTACTTAATTGAAACGAGTTTAATATTCAGATAGCATATTTTTATCACCTTGAGCAGTTTTGCAATTATCTAACGACAGTATCACTCACAATCCTTTAAGCATCCCGTCTATTTGTTGTTTGGTTATATAGTCAAGATTATATAATTCGAGTTTTGTAATTATTGAAGTGAGAATCAGGCCTCGTGGCAGAAATGGGTTAAGCAAATATGATACTGTTATGCAGCCTCCTCTTTTAACCCATATGTTTTAGCCCTGAGTATTGCCAATAGTTCCTCGTTTTTTTGCTGCGCCTGGAAATTGCAGGGCGATATAGGTTTACCTATACGCACGCGCAATACCATTCCTTTTTTATTGAAAAGTTCGGCGGGTAACATGGCGGTTTGGAGCGAAGGATGGATGTAACGCAATAAGCTGAAGCCTAAACCATTATCACCATGAAAATAAATGGGCAGCACGGGTGCGCCGGCTTTGGCAATAAGTTTTCCAACAACAGGGTGCCATTCCCTATCGGTAACACGCTGCGTTTTAAAATCGAATGCCGAAACTTCGCCTGCCGGGAAAATGGCAACAGGGGTGCCATTGCGTAGCTGGCCCAATGTGTTTTTTAGTCCGCTGATGCTTGAACTATCTTTAATTTTTTCGAACGGATTAACCGCTATAATATAATCGGCCAGGTTGGGTACCCGTTTAAGCAGGAAGTTACCCATAAACAAAGTATCGGGCCTGCGCGATACCAATAAATTAAGCAGCGCCAATGATTCCACGGCACCGTAAGGGTGGTTGGCAACCGCGATAAATGCACCTGATGCAGGTATGTTGGCCAGGTCTTCTTCATCAACCCGGATGGTAATTCCCAAAAAATCGAGCACAAAACTGGTAAACTCAACACCCGTTAACGCACCTGCCTGTTGCATCATGTTGTTAAAGGCATCTATTTTTATCAGCCTCATTAAAAGCGTCGCCAAAGCCGGGACCCTGGCGGTGCGGGTTGCTTTTATGATGTCATTTTTGCTGATCAAACTCATTTGGCAAAGGTACTTCCCTCATGTAAAGTAATGCCCTGGTTATTGTTATGCTTTACGCCGATAGAATGCGTTAATGATAGCAGCGCCTGTCTGTCGGTGAAACTGGTAGCAAAAATATCTTAGGTCAATTATATCGCCAGAAACAGATTAAATAAAACATGACATTATTTGAAGCATTTGAATCCTGAGAATCGCGATATTTATTGCATGGATTCAAAAATATTCTCCTATAAAGCCGATGGTATTGTGCTGGAGCCTGTAGACGACCAGCTGAAGGTAAGCCCGGTGTTTGACCGCAAAGAATTGGTTGAGAAGATAAAAGATATTTTAAAGGCAGATAATTTTAAGATGGATGAACGCAGCCTTCAGTTTAAAATTGAGGATGGGCAGCTTTTTATACAAGGCCTTGCCGTTAAAGAGCAGGAAGCCAGGTCTATCGGCTTCTTCGCAGGAAGTTAACGCCTTTTAATTGAGTATAAAACGCGATGCCTGCGCTGCTATAAAGGTTTTAAAGGAACATGTTACAATGAGCGGTGGCTTTTGGGTATAACTTTTTTTGCCGGCTCGTGGGGTTTTCCCTGCACTGGTTGCGCATGCGTTTCGGCATGTACTAATTTTAAGCGAAGCCAGTTGGTGAGGCGATGATGAAGCGGCACCAGCACCGCAGCAAGCGTTACCAATATAGCTAATTCAAGCACAGGTAAATGATTGCTGATGCGTTGAACAAAGGGATGGATAAAAAGGGTAATAAACTCAAAAACAAACAACAGCGATAGCACGCTCATAAATTCAATAACCTTACGGTGGGTACGGCCTTTACTAAGGAAAAGGAGCACCAAAAAGAAAACGGGGATAAATATAGCAATGCCTATTAATTGCAGGTTGATAAGCCGTTCTTCGGCTTCATGCCTTTTTTGTTCAGAAATTTCCTGCTGCCGCAATGCTTCATTAAAGCTTAGTGTTTGTACCTGTTTAATTTTTTCGATGCTAAACATGCTGTCTTTTGCTGCCATCGCCGTTTTTAAAAAAAGCAGTTCCAGGTGCTCATTTGATGCCTGGTATATTTTTGTGAGTAAACTGCTGGCGGTAAATATTGCGATTGGGTAGTGGGCTTTTTGCGCCGCTTCTAACCCTTTTTTTGCATAAAACGCGCTTGAATCGGGCTGGTTTATATCATTATATAACGCCGCCATGCTGTTGTAAGTATCTGCCAGGCTGCTCTGATCATTACTTTTTTCAGCATTGTTTAAACTCAACCGATAGTATTCAACGGCAAGCGACTGATGCTTCATTTTATAGTGAATATCGCCCAGGATTGACAATGTATTTGATAAAGAACCCTGATCGCCCAGGTTTTGCTGCAGCGCGTAGGCCTGCATCTCGTAGCCAAGGGCAAGGTTCACTTTATTCAGTTTAATATAGCTGTTGCCTATGTTAGATAATATGGTGCTTAAAAACTTGTTGTTATGCGTTGATTCGGCAATGGCCTTTGCTTTAAAATGGTAGGTAAGGGCTTTCTCATCATCATTTTGATCGGAGTAAATGATGCCAATGTTATTGAGGCAGGCCAGTTCGCCCGGCTGGTCTTTTTTTTCTTCCCTTATTTTTAAAGCGCCCAGCAACAGTTCAAGCGCACGATCATATTTGCCGTTTTTCCATAGCACAACCCCCATCCGGTTTAGGCTATTTGCTTCGCCCGTTTTATAATTGGTGCTTTTTGCAATAGCAAGGGCCTGGCCGGCATATATTAAAGCACTATCGGCATTTGTTGCCTGCACCAATAAACTTTTTTTAACTAACCGCGCAATTTGGCTGGTGTCGGTTTTGCTGTTTTCTGCAGACAACCCAGACGCTTTATTGCTTTGATGTTGCCCACAGGAAAATGACATACCGGCTGTCAGTAAGCCTATCAGCGCAATTTTAACAACGGACTGTATTTGCATCACCTGGGGCTAACAAAAGCTCAATATTATTGTGGATTCCTTGTTGAAATTTTAATATTTCTGAAGACTTATTGACTAAGGGGGTACAAAAGTGCACAGCCCATCATATATATGATAGATATTGATTTTGGCAGCCCCCAGGAAAAGTTTCAACCTAACCTATCGGGGTGTTTTTGCCACCAAGCATCGAAGCAAAGCCAAGTTGCTGTCCCTCGTTTTCTTCATCCTTTTTAAGGCCGTCAGGCAAATCGCTATCAGAGTTGCCTGTAAATTCGCTTTCAGGCAAGGCACTGTCGGCGTCGTCGTTCAGCTCATCAGGATCATTTTGATTAAATAAATTCATGGCTGTTTTTTTAATGATTATAAAAAACAATTGACCTGTTTTTATTTAAAAATAACCCTAAAGTATTTGATGTACAAGTTTTTACTGTTTTTGCTCACATTGTGTAAAGCAACTTTACATTATGCGGGCAATTTTGATTCTCCTGAGTTGCTGTAAATATAATGCGTCTGTCGCAGAATATTCTGGATTTGCAGGGCCAACTTGCAGAGGTGATTCGCGTGTTGGACACGCAATTATGCGGCTCTATGTTAAAAACCATGCTGATTGTTTTTAATTTTAGACAGTCACTCGTTCTTTTGTTTTAACGGTTCATGGGGCGATTTTATCGCTGATGCGTTTAAAAAGCCGCTCGCTATGCCTATTGTTAGTCTCATTATCAGTGTTAAACCAAGTGGTTATGGCATCCACCAAAAATGCATCGGCCGGGTGGTTTTTCACCTGGCTTTCGAGTGCAAAAAGCTCATCGGCGGTTGCCTCGCTGATGAGCTTTTTGATAATAAGGTTTAGGAGTTGTTTTTGGTGCATCGATGCCAGCTATGGGTTAAAAATCTTTTAAATTATCGCCCATAAGCCGGTCTATCAGTTTGTTATATGGGTCGATGCCCGCATTTAGGGGTTTGCCTTTCACTATCATAGTTATGGTATGCTTACCGGCTGTAAGCTTATGCCTTTTAAGGTAAAGCACATTAGTTACCAACCGCCCTTCTTTGTTGGGAGTATTTGCGCCAAACACACCAATATCCATATAATCGGTCATGTTTTTGGCTTCTACATCGTTGCCCTTACCGTCTATCCAAACTTTGGCTGCGTTTACCGTCAGGGTTACCTTGTATTCGTTTTTATTGCCCGTTGGCGCCGATTTTAAATCGATAAGCTTGTTATCATACAATGTTATTTTTTGCCAGGTATCGGTTAAGTAATATTGTAACGAATCGGGCACATGCTTTTGCAGGTAGCGGTAAAGGTCGGCGCTGCCGGCATAGGGTGGTTTGCTCTTGAAGGCATAGGCCTCTTTAAATTCGCGCAGGGCATTGTTCAGGCTGTCTTCGCCCATTAAATCTTTTAAGGTGTACAATGCCAGCCCGGCTTTGCCGCCCCACAAATACCATTCGTTGGCCCTGATCAGCGGATGCTCTTTTCCTTCCATCCGCCGCCTGATAAAAGTGTAAAAGTTTACCTGGTCATATAAAATCCATTTCATGTTGTCTTTGCCATACTTCCGTTCGGCCAGCAGTAAGGCGCTGTAACTGGCCAGGCCCTCGGGTATTACCAATGAGCCAACGGTGGCATTGGGTGCAACCTGGTAGCGCCACCATTGCTGTGCCAGCAGCCGGCTGGTATTAAAATATATAAAATCGAATTGGTTTGGATTTTGGAAATCAGCATTCCAGGCATAACGCTCGGCATAGGTATCCAGCGTGGTTAACGAAGCATCATGCGGGCCATAATCGGTTGTTTCGGCCAGCCGGATATCATTAAAAGGATAGGGCCCGAATGCCTTTGAAAAATAATGCAGCCCGTCTTTATAAGCCGCCATCATATGATTAAGATTAGTGCTGTGCGCCGGATGGTAATAAATATCGATGTTTACCTTATGGTCAAGCTGTACGCTTTCGTGCTGGTTCGCATACCTGGTTGATAGGATAGCTAGCGGACCATAAAATTTGTTGCTGGTGTAACGGTAATAATTGCGGCCGTTTTGCTGCCAGTGCTTTTGAAGGTCGCCGGGGGCTATGGCTACCTGGTCGGCAGATGTGCTCACGGTAATGTCGATGTCGGATAAATCGGATGCATTGCCCGATTTCAGGGTGCTGATGCCTGCCGGATCATTTTGTGCTATTTCTTCTTCTTGTTTTTCGGGTAGGCCATGTTTTTTGCGTTCGTAATTGCTGTTTAATTCATCGTCCTCATCATAGCCTATGCCGGGCAAGCCGCCATTGAAAAAGGTGCCGTTATGCAGTAGGTTTTGCGCGAATAAACCATTTTCAAAGCCTTTATAGCGGATGTATGAATTGATCTCGAACACGGCCGATTCGCCGGGCGCTAAAGGTTTCTCCAACCGGTACAGCCTGAATTCGGCGGTATCCTGTTTCGGCCTGAACCAGTTAAACATGCCGCGTTTGTATAAAAGCGGGTAAGTATACGGCACCGGTCTTCCGTTGGTTTTAAGGGTATAACCGGTAAGGTCGTCGCCATCTAACAGTAGCTGTTCAATTGGTTTATTGCCGCGATTAAAAACAGTGACAAACGCTTTTACAGCTTCCTGTTGTTTATCGGGGTAAATATCGGCGAATAGTTTAATCCGGGTAACTTTTGGCAGGGGCAGGCTAGCGTATTTTTTTAAAGTTTTTTCGTAAATAATAGCCCTGTCCTCGTTTTCGCCCTTTGTTAAAAAGTTATTCAGATAGCTGATGTTGTAGTAATTGTAAGCGCCTACAGTTAAAAAAGCGATACCTACTACCGCGGTAAAAAGTTTTGTTTTGGTATCAAAACGTTGGCCGGCTAATTTCAATCTTTCTTTAAATGAGCCGGTAACGCCGCGGTAATAAAACAAAGCCGATACGATAATAAGCAAGCCGCCAAACAGCAGCCAATACAGGTTAAACCAGTATATAGGCGCCTGCATGTGGCCAATGCCATCTATATCTGATATACCGTACCATGGGGTATAGGAGTAAACCAGCAGGTTGTAATTGAATATCCCCGTTGTGTTTAAGAAGAAAACCAGTACCCAAATGGCCACGCCAACCCCATGCGCCACAAATTTGTTATTGATGACCACGTGTACCACATAGGCAAAGATCACCATCTCCAGGAAGCGCGGCATAATCACCGTAAACACATACATTAAAAAGAACGGCAGGTTATATTGATGGAAGCCTTTAATGGTTTGCACCGTTAAGCCAGTTACAAGCGGCACCAATGACAGCCCGAAGCCCAAAACCAGCAAAGCGATAAGCTTTGAGCCATTAAGCACCCAGTTTGGCGGCGGCAGCGAATCGTTAATAAAAGCATACCGGGTAATTTTGTCACGGTGCAGGGTTTCGCCGGTGTAAAATATGATGATAAAGAAAATGAAGAAGGGGAAGGCCTCGTTAAACATGGCCATTAGCATAACCGTACGGGGGAAATAGGCGACGCCGTAATCCGTTTCGCCCAGCCAGAATATGAATCCCAGGAAGCCCATGCCGCATACTAAAATTATCCAGAAATAATTATCGCGGATGATGTTGGTAAGTTCCACCCGGGCAAGGGTAAATAAAGTTTTACGATTATATGCGCCGGTAAAGCTTACATTGGCGTTCAGCACCAGCGTGCGCTTATTTTTTGAAACCACATCGTCAATAGCCGATTTATCGCGCCTGCCGCTAAAAAACCTTTCGAAACTAAACCTCATGTAGGTAAATGCCAAAATAATCACGCCAACACCTGTCCATATTAACCTGTTGGCCAAAAACGCGCCGGTAACCGGGAACAGCATCGTGTTTTTATCAACCGATGTGGTGATGTTTGATGCAAAGCGTACAGCGCTGATGCCAAAGGGATCGGCATTGATAATTACCGTGGCGTTGTTGGTATGGTCTAAAAAAAATAAGGAAACAAAGTACCCTAAAAATAGCAGGATGCCGCCGGCATAAATCACTTTCACATTGCGGGTAAGCGCCACCAGGCCAAAAAATAACGACGAGGTAAAAAACAGGTTGGGCAAGGCCATTACCAAAAAAGGGTGCAGGTAATAAATCAGTTTATTAGGGCCGTATTCCTTCGCGTCTTTCCAGCCCATGGCGGGGCCAAGCTTTGTGCCCATATAAGCGCCTATGATGACGGCGCTGGCAATAAAAAGCATAAACACAAAGCTGCCCAGGTACCTGCCCCAAAAGTAGCCTGCCTTGGTAATGGGGTAGGTGAGGTAATAATCCTTCGTGTTGTTTTCAATATCCCGGTAAAGCGGTTCGCCCATGATAGATGAGCTTACCAGCATCATCAGCATGGTAATGCCGGCGCACCATAACGCCAAAACAAATGGCGCGTTAATGTGCTCCTTATCGCCCAGGGGTAAAGATCCGGTAGCAAATGTCATGATGGTAAAGGCAAGGCCGGCGGCAAAATAAAGATAAACCGCGGGCCTTCTGAGGCGGTTTTGCACCTCGAAAATGAATATTTTCCGAAACATAATGTTATAGTTTAAAGCAGATTAAATGGTGTTTACATCTACGCGGGTGGCAATATTGCTAAAGTATACATCCTCCAGGTTTGGGGTAGCTGGTACGAAACCATTGCCCGGTTCGGTATCTTGTATAATACGGATATGCAACTGCCCCGTTTTTAACTGGGTAGAGATTACCGTAAAATCGTCTTTGTAAAAATTAAGATCGGCCTTATTGATGGCTTTGCTGTAAATTTTGCCTTCCAGCTCGTTTACCGCGGTATCGGGCTGCCCCGCATACAACACCTCGCCCTGGCAAATAATGGCAAAATTGGCGCAAAGGGTGCTCACATCTTCTACAATATGGGTGGATAGTATTACTATAGTATTTTCGCCCAGCTGGCTCAGCAGGTTGTAAAAACGGTTACGCTCGGCAGGGTCAAGGCCGGCGGTTGGTTCATCCACAATGATAAGTTTGGGATTGCCTATCAGCGCCTGTGCAATGCCAAAGCGTTGTTTCATCCCACCCGAAAAGGTGCCCAGGTGCTTTTTGCGGTCTTTAGATAGGTTCACATTCTCCAGCAGGCTTCCTACTAATTCTTTCCGCTCGGCGGCATTGCCTATGCCTTTAAGCTGGGCAATATGATCGAGCATGCGTTCGGCCGATATTTTGGGGTATACCCCAAACTCCTGCGGCAGGTAGCCAAGCAGCTGCCTTACCTGTGTTTTGTTTTTAAGCACATCCAAATCATCCAGGAAAAT
>Ga0075366_10000243_pt1 | contig 24123 bp, 22 predicted proteins | sample EndMethybrTD3031_FD_72351 | JGI IMG/M metagenome (GOLD analysis project Ga0075366, IMG submission 72351) | Populus endosphere microbial communities from Tennessee, USA - Endosphere MetaG P. TD hybrid TD303-1 | ecosystem: Host-associated > Plants > Roots > Endosphere | place: USA: Tennessee...
CGTGGATTTCCTCGCCGATTGTCAGCGAGGCCACCCGGTCGACCAGCAGCAGCGGATAGCGATGTGGCAACGCCGCGAGGATTTTCGCGATGTCGTAAGCCGGCTGCCCCTGTTCACTCATGGCTTTTGCCAATTGGCCGTGAGATCAGCGGCCGTCGGTCGAACGGCGGGGTGCGGCCGGCTGAGCGGCGCCCTGCTGGGCAGCCTGCGCGGCCTTCTGCTCGCGAATTTCACGCGGCTCCCAGCCAGCGGGCGGGACGAGCTGCGCCGAAGGCAGCGCGGCATTAAGTTCGTCGATGATCGACTGGTTCATGTTGTAAGCGTTGTTCGCGGCAACAAGGCCGTTCTGGGACGGCAACAGGATCGAGACATTGCGCTTGGCCATGGCGGCCTTGACCGAATCGGTCAGCTTGTCCTGAATTTGCTCCATGACATAGGCATTCGACAGATCGAGCGGCTCGCGCATCTTGCCCAGCTCCTGTTCGGCATTGGCCTGAATCGACTGGAACGACTGCACCTGCTGCTGCAGCGCCGTCTGCCCGGCGGGCGTCCGGGCGGCGGGCAGGTCCTTGTCGCGGTTGATCTTCTCGGCCAGAGTCTGCAGCTGTGTCTGAATCTGCTGGCTGCGGGCCTGGATCGCGTCGATCGTCGCCTTGTAAGTCACGGGCGTCTGCTGCTGCGCGACCTTGAAGGCATTCGACTGGGAAATCACGCCATTGACTGACCACACGCCGAGGCCAGGCACGACCGGGCCATTGTTTGCGGGGGCGGCGCGCTGCGCGAGAGCGATGTTCGAGCCGCCGAGGATCAGAGCCACGGCAGCGACGGAGTTGAGGAGAGTTCTCATCAGAATTGCGTTCCTACGTTGAATGTGAATGACTTTGTATCGTCACCCTCGCGCTTGAGCAGCACATGGGCAAAGTCGATGCGGAATGGACCGAACGGGGAATTCCAGTTGAAGCCGACGCCGATTGCCAGGCGCGGCTTCCAGGTGTTGCCAAGGAATTCCTCAGTGAACGGAGAAATCGTGGTGCCGACGGCCGTGTTCGTCGGCGAAACACATGGATCAGGCGGGCTCGGATTTGTCGCCGAAGTCACGATCGTGCTGGCAGTGACGGTGCATAGGCCGGCGCTGTTATCAACGGCCGTGACCTGGGAATAGAGCGGGTTTCCGTTGGCATCACGGCTCTGGATCAGTCGCGGCGTATCGACGGTCTGGGTCTTCGGAGTGCGTACGCCCCAGACCGCTCCGACGTCCATGAAAATAGAAGGACGGATGCCGAGTTCCCGCGCACCCGACCCAAGCGGAATTTCCAGCTCGGCGCGGCCCATGTAATAATATTTGCCGCCAATCGCATCGTCAGTCCACTGGTCGCGAGTGCCGACCGGAACGACATTGCCATTGGCATCGAGGATCGCTTTGCCGTCCGCGCCGACTTCGAGCTGCTTGCGCAGCACGCGCGGGCCGATGCCGCGAATGTCGAATCCGCGCATCTGCGGCTCGCCCAGATAGAACCGGTCGGTCAGGCGCACGTCATCAGTGCCCTCGCCGGTGATCGGATCGACTGTACCGCTGTTGTCGAACGACTTGATCACGCCGCCTTCGCCCGAAAGCGAGAATATGAAGCCACCGCCAATCGGCCAGTATTGTGCCGCGTTGAACCGCAGGCGGCCATATTTGACCGAGCCGCCAAGACCGGCGAAATCGCCGTTCACCGAGACAAGATGGCCGCGGGTCGGCCGCGCGCGGTTGTCGAGCGTGTCGTGGATTAGCGAAACACCCAAGATGGAACTGGTCCGCTTACCCAACGCTTCACAAAGATAGCGGCCAGCAAGGAATGGATCGCACTCCAGCGTCCCTGGGGTTTGCCGATCCGAGAAATACTGCGAGCCGAGGGAAATCTTGTCGAAATTGAGCGTATAGCTGGCGACGGCGGTAAGATACTCGGTGAGCGGAAGACCCAGGCGTACCTGCAGGCCGGTCGTCGCCTGCTGATAGGTGTTGTTGCGCTCGGAATTCGCAAAGCTGAAGCTGTTGTAGTCCCGCCGATAAAGGTCAACGCCCAGCGACACGTTGCGGTCAAACAGGTAAGGCTCGATGAAGCTCGCCTCGACGCTCTTCGAATATTTCGAATAGGAACCCGAAAGGCCGATCGTCTGCCCGCGTCCGCGGAAATTGCGCTGCTGGACCGAGGCCTGGAAAATGAAATTCTCGATCGACGAGAAGCCGGCGGAAAGCTGGAGCTGCCCGGTCGGCTTTTCCTCGACATTGGCTTCCAGAATGATCCGGTCAGGCGCGGAGCCGGGCTTCTGCTCGACTTCGAATTTTTCCTGGAAATAGCCCAGCGACTTGATGCGGTTCGACGAACGCTTCACCTGCAGCGAATTGAAGGCATCGCCCTCGGCAATGCGGAACTCGCGGCGGATCACCTTGTCCTGCGTCAGCGTGTTGCCGTTGACGTCGATCCGCTCCACATAGACGCGCGGCGCCTCGGCAATGACGAACTTGACCCCCATGGTCAGATCGTCCTTGTTGCGGCTGTATTCCGGACGGACATCGGCGAAGGCATAGCCGAAAGTGCCCGCCGTCTGGTTCAGGCGCTCGATCGTGTCTTCCACGGCCTTGGCATTGTACCAGTCGCCGCTTTTCATCGGCAGGCTGGCAGCCATCTTTTCGCCGTCGAAATCACGAAGCTGGCTTTCGACTTTGACATCGCCAAACTTGTAGCGCTTCCCTTCTTCCACGACATAAGTGAGGATGAAGTCCTTCTTGTCCGGCGTCAGTTCGGCGACGGCCGAGACAACGCGGAAATCGGCGTAGCCTTCGGTCAGATAGAACTGGCGAAGCTTCTGCTGGTCAAAGGCCATGCGGTCCGGGTCATAGCTGGTGCCCGAGCTCAGGAAACGCGTGAGGCGCGCTTCCTTGGTGACCATTTGCGCGCGAAGCTTTTTCGCTGAGAATTCCTGGTTGCCCAGGATATTGATCTGGCGAACCTTGCTCTTCGGCCCTTCGTTGATCTCGTAGACGATATCGACGCGGTTCTGCTCAAGCATCACCATTTTCGGCTCGACCACGGCGGCAAAGCGGCCCTGGCGCTTGTAGAGCTCGATGATGCGGGCGACGTCCGCACGGACTTTGGATCGCGTAAATATCTGGCGGGGAGCCAGCTTGATTTCGGGGAGGATCTTCTCCTCTTTGAGCCGCTTATTGCCTTCCAGCACAATGCGGTTGATGACCGGGTTTTCCTTGACCTGGATCACCACATTGCCCGCTTCGTTGCGGATCTGGACGTCCGAGAAAAGCTCGGTGGCGTAAAGGTCCTTCAGCGCCTGGTCAGCCGCAACCTGGCTGTAGGGTTCGCCATAGCGCAGACGGATGTAGCTGCGGATCGTATCCGGCTCGAGCCGCTGCATCCCCACGACTGTGATCGTCTGGATCTTGTCTGGCTCGGGCGCCGGTGCGGCAGCCTCCGGGGCTGGCGCCGGAGCAGCGGCTGCGGGTGTGCTGGCAGCAGTTTGGGCGTAGGCCGGGACCGTGAGAAAAGTCGTTCCCAGCAAGGCCGCGGCAGCAATGCGCACTGCGTGGGATCGAGACTCGTAAACCATGTGCAATCCCGTCATCGCCGAGCAATTCCTGTAAAATCCTGCCTGCCATCGCCACTGCGGCGAAAGCCTGCGTCCCCCGCTTGAACGAATAGGCCCCCAAGCCTCGCTTGAAAGCCTCAATCAGACGCTGCGCTCTGCCCGATGGCGCAAGGCCAATCAAGCGGTTCTGCGGATTGAGGTAAACTATCTATCCCAGTTCTCCACCACCTAGCCCCCGAAAACCGGCAGCGAGGCAATATCGTTCAGCGTTACAAACAGCATCAGCGCCAGAACAAGCGCCAATCCCATGCGGAATGCCCATTCCTGACTGCGCGCACCCAGCGGTTTGCGGCGCACTGCCTCGGCCGCGTAGAAGGCCAGGTGCCCGCCGTCGAGGGCGGGAATTGGCAGCAGGTTGATGAATGCCAAATTAATTGAAATCATTGCCGCGAACGAGACGAACGAAAGCCAACCAAGGCTGAGCTGTTCGCCCGAATACTTGGCGATCTTGATCGGGCCGCCCAGTTCCTTGACAGAGCGTTCCCCGGTGAAAATCTGACCCAAACCGGCCACCATCGTGCGCATGATGCCGAAAGTCTGTCGCGTACCGAGCGCAACTGCCTCGCCCGGACCGACAGGTGCGATATCCACTTTTCCCGCACCAATCCCAAGCCGGCCAACCCGGCCTTCATTGCCGAAGCGATCCTTCTCGACCGTGTCGGCAATCCGCACCTTGAATGTTCGCTCCTCGCCGCCGCGCATCACGGCAACATCCATGGTCCGCCCCGGATAGGGCGCGACCATCTCCGGAATATCCATGAAGCTCTCGACCGGGGTGCCATCAAGCGCAATGATACGATCGCCCAGCTTCATCCCTGCCGCCTGGGCCGCGGAATTCTCACTAAAACGGGCAATTTCCGTTGAAGCGACGACTTTGCCGAAAGCAAAATTGAACGCGGCAAAAATCAGCACGGCGAACAGCAGATTGGTCACCGGCCCCGCCGCGACGACCAGACTGCGCTGCCACAACGGCTTGAACTGGAAGAGCCGCGCGCGCTCCCCCGCAGGCAGCGCATCGGCGGCTGGATCGGGCATCGAGGCCGCGTTCATATCGCCGGCAAACTGGACATAACCGCCAAGCGGCCAGGCACAGAGCTTCCAGCGGGTGCCGCGCTTGTCAGTCCACCCGGCAAGCTCCTTGCCAAAGCCGACCGCGAAGGCATCCGCGTGGATCCCGAACAGCCGCCCGACGAGGTAATGGCCAAGCTCATGCACAATCACCAGCGGCCCCAGCAGCAGCAGGAATGCGCCGACGGTCAGCAGCAGTGAGGGCGCTTCAAGCATGGAATTCACTTGCCATCAGGCAGGCTCGAGCAAGGCGCGGGAGCGGACGCGCGCTTCGCCATCGACAGCAATGACGTCGGCAAGGCTGGCTGGCGCGGACGGGGCATAGCTGCTAAGCACATCGGCGACAGTATCGGCGATGCGGGTGAATGCAATCTGACCGGCCAGGAACGCGGCCACGGCAATTTCGTTTGCCGCATTGAGCACAGCAGGCGCGGCCCCGCCCGCCTGTGCGGCCTCGCGCGCAAGGCGCGTGGCTGGAAACCGGACTTCATCGGGCGCCCGGAATGTCAGTGTGCCGATCGCCGCGAGGTCGAGCGGCTCGCACGGCGTGTCCATGCGGCTCGGCCAGGCCAGCGTCGAGGCTATCGGCACTCGCATGTCCGACGGGCCAAGCTGCGCGAGTGTCGAGCCATCGCGGTATTCGACCATCGAATGGACAATGCTTTGCGGGTGGACAATGATCCTGATCTTGTCGAGTCCGACCGGAAACAGGTGCCAGGCCTCGATCAGTTCCAGGCCCTTATTGAACATGGTGGCCGAATCGACGCTGATCTTCGCGCCCATGTCCCAGTTGGGATGCTTGACGGCTTGCGCAGGGGTGGCGGCCTTGAGCTGATCAAGAGTCCAGTCGCGGAACGGGCCGCCGCTGGCCGTCAGTGTGATCCAGCGGACGTGGTCCAGATCGCCAGCCGCAAGGCACTGAAAAATCGCGTTATGTTCAGAATCGACCGGCAGCAGCGTGGCCCCGTGGCGCTGGACGGCTTCCATCAGCACATCCCCGGCGGACACCAGCGCTTCCTTGTTGGCCAGACCGATAGTGCCGCCCTGCTCGACTGCAGCCATCACCGGGGCGAGCCCCGCGCAGCCGACAATCGCGGCAATGGTCATGTCGGCTGGGCGCGATGCGGCTTCGACCAGCGCCTGCGCTCCGCCTGCCACGTGAATGTTCGTGCCCGCCAGTGCTTCGCGCAATGCGGCAAGCTGGCTCTCGTCGGCAACAACCGCGATCTCAGCGGAAAACTCGCGCGCCAGCTTGGCCAGCTCGGTAGCATTGCCATTGGCCGTCAGCGCGACGACGCGCCACTGGTCCTGGTTGCGCCGCACCAGATCGAGCGTGGATGCGCCAATCGAGCCGGTTGCGCCGAGGATGGATATAGTCCGCATGGTCAGCTTTTCGTCATAGCCGGATGGCCGAAATAAGGCCAATCACAAAGAGTACGGCCAGCAGACCGTCGACTCTGTCGAAAAGTCCGCCATGGCCAGGGATTAGTCGGCTGGAATCCTTCACGCCTGCGCGGCGCTTCATCCAGCTTTCGAAGAAGTCACCGACTTGGGCAACTATGGCGAGCAGCGCCCCTGCAGGCAGGGCCATCAGCAAGAGCGCCGCGTTGGAAGTGCAAAAGGCCGCGCCCAGGTCGCAGGCTGGCGAGCGGCGCAGAAGAAACAGGACTGCCGCGATCACAGCCACCGCGCCGGCAATGCCACCGCCCAGACCCGCCCATGTTTTCGAAGGACTGATGGCAGGTGCAATTTTGGGTCCGCCGATCGCCCGCCCGGCGAAATAGGCCCCGATATCGACCGCAATGACCGTCAGCACAACAGCACATATCGCAAACAGGCCGCTGTCCCTCGCTCGCAAGTCAGCCAATGTCGCCAGCGACAGCCCGACATAGACGGCGCCGGCGATAGCCCAGGCTAGCCTGCCAGCCAGGGTCGAAGTCACCGCAAGATAGAGGCGCGTCCACTCCGCCAGGACGCCAAGCGCGACGGCTGCGACAAAAATCGTCCAGATGAGTCCGCCAAGCCAGAGCGCCATGCCCGCAACCGCCAACATAACAATTGCAGATGCAGTGCGTGCGGGGAGATCGGACTTCTCTGCTTTACCGACCCCCATAGCGCCGCTCCCTCTGTGCGAACGCTTCCAGCGCGGCTTGCAGGTGTTCCGGGGTGAAATCGGGCCAGAGCACTTCGGCAAAATAGAGCTCGGCATAGGCAGCCTGCCACAGCAGGAAGTTCGACAGGCGCTGTTCGCCGGAAGTGCGGATCAGCAGGTCGAGTGGCGGCATGCCAGCGGTATCGAGTTCGGCCTCAATCGCCTCGGGCGTAATCGGCCCCTTGGCTGCAGCACGGGTGGCCGCGCGGGCAATTTCGTCCTGGGCGCCGTAATTCAGCGCCACGGCAAGGATTACCCCGGTGTTCTGCGCGGTTTCCGCCAATGCCTTGTCGACCAACGCCGCGACATCGGGCGGGAAAGCCGAATGATCGCCAATGATCCGCAGGCGCACATTGTTGGCTTTGAATTCTTCCAAGTCGCTGAGGATGAACCGCTTCATCAGGCTCATCAGCGCGGAGACTTCGTCCTCGCTGCGCCGCCAGTTCTCGGTTGAAAAGGCATAGAGCGTCAGCGCCTCAAGGCCAATGTCCTTGGCAGCCCGCGAAACGCGGCGAACGGCTTCGACGCCGCGCCGATGCCCCTCGGCGCGCGGCAAGTGGCGCTGTTTGGCCCAGCGGCCATTGCCATCCATAATGATGGCGACGTGCTTGGCGGCAGAGGACTTCACCAATCCCGAACTCAACGAACGCCGTTCGTGTCGAGCGAAGTCGAGACACCTGTGTAAGGTATCTCGACTTCGCTCGACACGAACGGACTGAGATCAACGGGGCGAGAACGCAGCATCACTGCGTCAGAATTTCCTTCTCCTTGTGGCTCGCGGCCTCATCCGCTGCCTTGATCATTTCGTCGGTAAGCTTCTGCACCTCGCCTTCATGGCGCTTGCGCTCGTCCTCGGAGATTTCCTTCTTGCTTTCGTCGGCTTTGAGCATTTCCATGCCATCGCGCCGCACATTGCGGATGGCGATGCGCGCCTTTTCGGCATATTGGCCGGCCAGCTTGGCCAGTTCCTTGCGGCGATCCTCGGTAAGATCCGGAATCGGCAAGCGAATGTTGTTGCCATCGTTGATCGGATTGAGGCCCAACCCCGCAGAGCGGATCGCCTTTTCCACCGGACCGATGTTGTTCTTGTCCCACACCTGCACCGAGAGGAGCCTGGGTTCGGGTGCGGAAACCGTCGCCACCTGATTAAGCGGCATCTGACTGCCATAGACGGTCACCGTAATCGGATCGAGCAGCGTGGTGTTGGCGCGGCCGGTGCGCAGGCCGGAGAGATCGCTCTTCAGCGAATCCACTGCGCCTTTCATCCGGCGCTCGAGGTCTGCCTTGTCGTACTTGGCCATGATCAGGCTCCCTTTTGCACTGTAGTCTGCGTCCCCGCGCCAGCCAGAACGCGGGCCAGATTGCCCGGCTCGCGGATCGAGAAGACGATGATCGGAATGGCGTTATCGCGGCACAGCGCGACAGCCGAGGCATCCATGACTTTCAGGTTTTTCGCCAGCACTGTGTCGTAATCGACTGTTTCGTAACGCTTGGCCGAAGAATTGGTCTTGGGGTCACTGTCATAGACACCGTCGACGCTGGTGCCCTTCAGCAAGGCATCGCATTTCATTTCCGCCGCGCGCAGGGCCGCGCCGCTGTCCGTAGTGAAATAGGGCGCGCCGACGCCCGCCGCGAAAATCACGATCCGGCCCTTTTCGAGATGTCGCTCGGCCCGCCGCCGGATCACGGGCTCACAGACTTTGTCCATCTCGATTGCCGACTGCACGCGCGTGGGAACACCAAGCTGCTCAAGCGCATTCTGCATCGCGAGCGCGTTCATTACCGTGGCCAGCATGCCCATGTAATCGGCCTGCGCGCGGTCCATGCCTTTGGCGGCCCCGGCCATCCCGCGAAAGATGTTTCCGCCGCCAATGACGAGGCAAATCTCGAGGCCCGTTTCCTTCGCCGCTTTCACTTCCCGGGCGAGCGCTGCAACTGTTTCAGGGTCTATCCCGAACTGCTGGCCGCCCATCAGAACTTCGCCGGAAAGCTTGAGCAGGATGCGCTTGAAATTCATGGAGCCAATAACCTCGCGGGCGAATGCGCGGGCCTTATACTCGCCGCGCCGCGCTGCCAAGCGGGGAGTAGAGCCATCAGTGGATGCCGGGCCCAGAGCTAGAGTTTGTTCCACTTATGTGGAAGCGGCACCAGCCGACTCCCCCACCCGGCCTGATGCCGCACCTGTTTCAGTATAACTGAAACAGAGCCTAGATGCACGAAAGGCGGCACTCATGCGAGTACCGCCCTGCGCAGCCTGCCTCGGCAGACGTGTTGGTAACTGCTCAGCCGAGGCCGGCAGCCGCCGCAACTTCCGCCGCGAAATCGCTGACTTCCTTCTCGATGCCTTCGCCGAGCTGGAAGCGGACATAGTCCTTCAGCACGATCTTGGCGCCGGCAGCCTTGCCGGCTGCTTCCACGACCTGCGCAACCGGGGTCTTGTTGTCCATGACGAAGACCTGGCTGAGCAGGGCATTGTCCTTCGCGAACTTAGCCACTGCGCCATCGACCATCTTGGCCTGCACTTCGGCGGGCTTGCCACTTTCGGCAGCCTTATCGGCGGCGATCTTGCGTTCGCGCGCGATCATTTCGGCGTCGAGGTCATCGGCATTGAGCGCCAGCGGGAACGCGGCGGCAATGTGCATGGCGATCTGCTTGCCGAGCGGCTCAAGCACATCGGCGCCTGCTTCCGATTCCAGCGCGACCAGCACGCCGATCTTGCCGAGATTGGGCGCGGCGGCATTGTGCATGTAGGGCACGACCACGCCATTGGCGACCGAGATGGTCTTCATGCGGCGGACCTGCTGGTTTTCGCCGATCGTGGCGACATTGGCGGTCAGCGTATCGGCAACCGTGCCGCCGCCCGGATAGGCTGCGGCCTTCAGCGCTTCGACATCGTCCGAAGCGGCGGCCAGCGCGACTTCCGTGGTCTTGCGCACGAAATCCTGGAACTGGTCGTTCTTGGCGACGAAGTCGGTTTCCGAATTGACTTCGACGGCCACGCCCTTGGTGCCCGAAACGGCAACGCCGACGAGGCCTTCGGCAGCCGTGCGGCTGCTCTTCTTAGCGACGGCGGCAAGGCCCTTGGCGCGCAGGAGATCGACCGCGGCTTCCATGTCGCCGCCGGTTTCGTCCAATGCCTTCTTGCAGTCCATCATGCCGGCGCCGGTGCGCTCACGCAGGTTCTTCACGTCAGTGGCGGTGTAAGCCATTGTTTCTCATCCTTATGAAATCGTCGTCCCGGGTTTGCCCCGGAACCGCTGGCGGCCAGACGTTACGCCAGCCCGCGAAGGCCAGCGGTCCCGGATCAAGTCCGGGACGACGTCAGTTTATCAGGCCTCGGGGGCTGCGACTTCGGCCGGTGCTTCCTCGATCACGGCGGCTTCCTCAGGCAGGGGCTCGTCCATCGCGCCGATGTCTGCGCCCGAATCGACTACGCCTTCGCGGCGGCCCTTGGTGGCGGCCTGAGCCACGGCGTCGCAATAGAGGCGAACCGCGCGGCTGGCGTCGTCATTGGCCGGAACCGGGAAAGCAATGCCCGAGGGATCGACGTTCGAATCGAGAATGCCGACGACCGGAATGCCCAGAACATTGGCTTCCTTGATCGCCAGCTCTTCCTTGTTGGCGTCGATCACGAACATCACGTCCGGAATGCCGCCCATGTCGCGAATGCCGCCCAGCGACAGCTCAAGCTTGTCGCGCTCTCGCGTCAGTTGGAGGACTTCCTTCTTGGTCAGGCCGGCCGTGTCGCCCGAAAGCTGTTCTTCCAGAGTCTTGAGGCGCTTGATAGAACCGGAAATCGTCTTCCAGTTGGTCAGCATGCCGCCCAGCCAGCGGTGATTGACGAAGTGCTGGCCGCAAGCGCGCGCGGCCTGGGCAATCGGCTCTTGCGCTTGGCGCTTGGTGCCAACGAACAGCACCTTGCCGCCCGCCTGCACTGTGGCCGAAACGAATTCCAGAGCGCGCGCGAACAGCGGCACGGTCTGCGAAAGATCGAGGATGTGGACGCCATTGCGCGCGCCGAAGATATACGGCTTCATGCGCGGGTTCCAACGGTGGGTCTGGTGGCCGAAGTGTGCGCCGGCTTCGATGAGCTGGTGCATGGAGACGGTAGGTGCCGCCATGATAGAATTCCTTCCGGTTAGTGCCTCTGGAAAGCTGGAACCGTGCGGAAAAGGCCCGCTGCGGCACCGGTGTGATGTGCTTCCCATGTGAATTTGCCCCGGGAACAGCCCCGAAGCGTGTGCGCCCTTAGCGCTGGCTAACGCGAAAAACCAGCCCCAATTGCGCGCCTGCACCCCGCGCCGGTCATAAAAAATTTACCATGCCAGCGGAACCCAGCGGAAAATCGCGCATTTATGTGGAACAAACCACGAATTTTTGTTCTTGACGAGCAGAACATATTTAGAACATTGTGGCGGAACGAATCGGAAACAGGAAAGGGAAGATCATGATCGCATCCATCGCCGCATTGATTCCTGCCGCAGCTGGTGCTTTCGCTCTCGCGGCTATCTGCGTGTCCTGGATGCGTTATGGACGCCTTGCGCTGGCAATCCGCGATGAACTTGCGGCGTGCGACACGTCACGCGGATTGCGGTTCACTGTGGTGACGATGCGCGTGGCTGGCGGCCTTGCCGAAGACAGGTTTGGGGTCGATGACAGCTTCCGGGGCGATCTTGGCGTCAGGCCTGCGGTCCGCCCGGCTCACTACCAGCCGATTCACCGTCAGGCACGCCGCCCTGCCTTGCGCGCCGCCGCTTGACGCGGCCATAGGCGACAAGGCCAACCGGGATCAGCGCCAGATAGACAATGCTGATTCCGGCTAGCGTGATCCACGGCTCGCTGACCAATCCCGCAAAGATCAAGCCTGTCAGCGCAATCATCTCCAGTCGGAAGGAGCGCCGGGGCCGCATCTTGCTCCAGCTAAGCGTCGGTACGGCCGATATCAGCAAGAACGAAATCGCCACGAGCCAGCCAGAAACCAACAGCGGCGCGGCGAACACTTCATTGCCGGTAATCACCCAGAGGTAAATCGGCAGGAATGCAAGGCCCGCACCCACAGGCGCGGGGACGCCCGTGAGAAATCCCGCCTGCTTTCGTGGTTCGTCCGCCATGTCGATTCGGGCGTTGAACCTTGCAAGCCTCAGAACGCAGCAAATGGCGAAGGCCAGTGCAGCGAACCAGCCCAGGCGCGGCAGGTTCTGCAAAGTCCAGAGATAGATAATCAGCGCAGGCGCCACCCCGAACGAAATTGAATCTGCCAGACTGTCGAGTTCGGCGCCAAAGCGGGATTGCGCATTGAGCAGCCGGGCAATACGGCCGTCGATGCCATCGAGCATGCCAGCGAATATGACGGCCAGCACGGCTTTCTCGAACTCGCCTCCGATGGCGAAGCGGATGCCGGTCAGCCCGACGCAGAGCGCGGCCGCTGTGATGGCATTAGGAGCCAGCGCCCGCAGCGTCAGACCGCGCGGCATTTGCGGTGTGGTTGCCTTGCCCGCATCCTGGCTCACTGGCTGACACCCTCTATCAATGGCGCATCGCCGATTTCCGCCAGCACGGTTTCACCTGCGACAATTTTCTGCCCCATCAGCACACGCGGCTCGGTGCCTGCAGGCAGATAGACGTCGACCCGGCTGCCGAAGCGGATGAGGCCCACACGCTGGCCTGCGGCGAGAATATCGCCCGGCTTGACGAAAGGCACGATCCGCCGCGCCACAAGGCCGGCAATCTGGGTAAAACCGATGGCCACGCCGTCTCCGCGATCGATCAGGATGTGCTGCCGCTCATTTTCCTCGCTCGCCTTGTCGAGATCGGCGTTGAGGAACTTGCCGGGAATGTAGATCACCCGGCGCACTGTCCCGCCAATCGGCGCGCGGTTGATGTGGACATCGAACACGCTCATGAAAATCGAGATCCGCGTCACCGGCGCCTCACCAAGACCCGGCGTGCCGCTGCCATCGTCCACGACCAGCTCAGGCGGCGGAGGCACCTGGCGGATCAGGGTGACCAGTCCGTCAGCAGGGGCCACGATCCATTTATCGCCTTGCGGCGTCACACGCTGCGGATCGCGGAAAAATGCACAGATGCAATAGGTCAGCAGGCCTAGCGGCCAGGCCAGCGTCTCCCATGCAAAAATCGCGCATATGAGGCACAGGACGGCCGATATTGCTGCAAATTTGCGTGCTTCGGGATGGATCGAAGGCCAATGCCATGCGGCTTCACCCGAGCCGCGGTTGTCCAATATTTCACCTGCCATGTCCTACCCTTAGGTGGTGGCCGCCCTGGGCACAAGCGCTTGGGAGAGCATCGGCGGGCAGATGCTGCCTGCCGCAACACTTAATTAACCAAACTTTCCTAAGTCTGAAACGATGGACCAGGAGCCTTTCATCACCCGGCCGATGTCAGTCGCCCTCGATGCCATGCGCGCGATTGCGGCTTTTGCAGTGCTGTTCGGCCACACCATGCAAATCACGGTGTACAACGGCTATTTTCCTTATTGGTTCGTGCTGCAGCATAATGCCGTGCTGATTTTCTTCGTCCTTTCCGGGCTGGTCATCGCGACCACGGCGGACAGGCCGGGCTCCACACTATCCAGCTACGCCATTGCCCGCGCTGCGCGAATTCTCCCCGTGGCGCTGCCGGCAGTTGTGTTTTCGGTTGGTGCCCAATGGATCGTCACATCAGGCCAGTTGGGCGGCCTCTCCGCTTGGGAAGTGGCGCGCAATATGCTGTTTTCCGCGCTGTTCCTCAGCGAAAGCTTCGCCACAGGCCTGCCCGGCAATCCGCCCTTCTGGTCCTTGTGCTACGAAGTGTGGTTCTACGTGCTGTTCGGTGCGGCATTCTTTCTTCGCGGAGGCACCCGGATTGTTAGCATTGCACTGCTGGCGGCGCTGGCAGGGCCCAACATCCTACTGCTGCTGCCAGCTTGGCTGGCGGGGGTTTGGGCGGCGCGAACCGGCATGTGGCGCGCCATGTCACGCCCGCTCGCCTGGGTGCTCGCGCTGATCGGCCTTGCCGGAATTCCCCTTGCCGTGCCTTATGCTCAAGGTCTGGCTGCCGACCTCGCCCGTCTTGCGCCCTGGCAGCTACGCTATGCCGAATTCGCCGTGACGGACTGGTTCGTCGCCGCTTCGGTAGCCCTCCTGTTCGTCGCCATGCGCCGGCTGATCGGCAGCGACGGCCGGCTGCTGATCGCGCTCCAGCGACCGATCCGCGCTTTCGCCGGCATGTCATTCTCGCTCTATTTGCTGCATTGGCCGCTTATCGCCCTGCTCGATCATCTCGGTGTCAAACCCATGCAGGGCAGCCTGGGCATCGCCTTATACCTCGCGATGATCGTCGCGATCTGCGCGCTGATCGCCCGGTTCACCGAACACCAGCGCGATCGCGTGCGTGCGTGGCTTGAGCGGCTGGTCGGATCGCTCCCGTCTCACCGCCGGTCGCAGGCTACCGCCTGACGCACTTTGCGGTCCTTCGGGTTCTCGCAATCGAGAGCGCCTGACCACTCAGTCAGGTCAGCATTTCCGTGTCGCTACGGGCAATCAGCCAGCCGCCGCCATCGCGGACAAGGCGAAGCGTGGTGGTACCAAAGCAGCTCAGCGCGCCGCCTTTGGACCAGTTGCTGACGAGGTTATAATACCGGGCAATGATGACATTGCTCTCCGCACCGTCATAGTCGCAGTGCAGGCTGCCTGCCAGATGGCGCAGCTTGCCGCCCGAACCGCCGCTGACACTGCGGGGAATCATCTTCATCGCCTCGCGCCCCATCAGCGGTTCCGGCATGGCGCCGGCAAACACGCAGTCTTCCGTCCACAGCGAGCTCCAGCCAATCTCATCACCGGAATCGACCGCCCAGCAATAGCGGCCCAGCAAATCGCTGATGGCGACGTAGTCGTCAGTGGAAACAGGCATTTCACTCTCCCAAGTTCAGTTTGCCGGTTGTCTACCGCATCACCGCATCAGGACAAGTTCTTCCGCCATGCTGGGATGCAGCGCCACCGTGGCGTCGAAATCGGCCTTGGTCAGACCGGCCTTCACTGCGATGGCAGCCGCCTGCAATACCTCCGGCGCTTCGGGCCCGATCATGTGGACTCCCAGAACCTTGTCCGTGGCGGCATCGACGACCAGCTTGTAAAACCCGCGTTCGGCATGGGCCGCGAACATGTTTTTCATCGGGCGGAAATCGGACGTGAAGACGCGAATTTCCCGGAATTGCGCCCTCGCCTGCGCCTCGGTCATACCAACCCCGGCGAGCGGCGGCTGCGAGAACACCGCGCTCGGGATATTATCGTAGTCGATAGTGCGCGGATTGCTGCCGAACACAGTATCGGCAAAGGCGTGGCCTTCGCGAATGGCGATCGGCGTCAGCTGCACGCGATCAGTCACGTCGCCCACGGCATAGATGCTGGGGCAGGAAGTGCGATTGTATTCGTCGACCGGCACTTCGCCATTGTCGCCCAGCGCAATGCCCGCACTATCGAGCCCAAGGCCCATGGTGTTGGGCCGGCGGCCCGTGGCGACCAGCACTGCGTCGGCCGTGATTGGTTCATGGCCTTTCGTCGTTACTCGCAATTCGCCGCCCTCGCCGCGCTCCACTTTTTCTATCGGGCTGTTGAAGCGGTAATCGATGCCGCGCGACATGGTGATCTGCAGCAAGCGGTCACGAAGCGATTCGTCGTATCCGCGCAGGATCTGGTCGCTGCGGTTGACCACTGTGACATTGCACCCCAGCGCATTGAAAATACCTGCGAATTCAAGCGCGATGTATCCCGCACCCTGGATCACGACGCGCCGGGGCAGCGTGGGCAGGTCGAAAACCTCGTTCGAGGTGATGCACAGGTCATTGCCCGGGAAGTCCGGCATGACTGGCCAGGCACCCGTGGCCACGAGGATGACCTTGGCAGTAATCTCGCGTCCGCCCGCCAGCCGCAGCCCATGTGGCCCGGTGACAACGGCGCGTTCGGCAAAATGCTCGACCTTGTTGTTCTCCAGCGTGGACGTGTAGGCCTTCTCGAGCCTGTCAACATCGCGCGCCACGAAATCGCGCAACTTCGCCCAGTCGAAGCTGGTCTCCCCCAGAGTCCAGCCAAAAGCCGCAGCATCATCCAGTTCGTGGGCGAAGCTGGAGCCATATACCAGCAGCTTTTTGGGCACGCAGCCGCGGATCACGCAGGTCCCGCCGACGCGGAATTCCTCTGCCACGGCCACGCGCGCGCCGTGCGAAGCGGCAATCCTGCTGGAGCGCACACCGCCCGAGCCTGCACCAATAACGAAAAGATCGTAGTCGAAGTCTGTCATGGGCGCAGGATATGGCCTGCTGGTGGGGCGCTTGCCAATCGGAAATGCCGCTAAGAGTAAGCGGACGGGTTCAGTGCAAGCTCAGTCCGCCGTCACCCGCGCTGCGAACGCGCCCAGCACCCGCACCACCTCGCGCGGATCGAGCCTCACCTGCAGCCCACGCATGCCGCCGTTGATATAGACCAGGTGATGGCTCAGCGAAGCTTCATCGATCACCACCGGCAGGTGGCGCGGCTGGCCGAACGGGCTGACCCCGCCGACTTTATAGCCGCTGATCCGCTCCGCATCAGGCACCGGCATCATCGCCGCCGACTTGCCGCCCAGCGCCGCCGCCAGCTTCTTCATCGCCACCTCCCGGTCTGACGGCAGGATGACGCAGACGGGCTTGCCGTCGACCAGCACCATGAGCGTCTTAAGTACGCACTCTGGCGATTCGCTCAAGGCTTCGGCCGCCTGCAAGCCAACCCGGTCGGCACCGGGATCATAGTCGTAGGTGTGAATCGTAAAGTCGACCTTGGCGTCGTCCAATACCTTGGTGGCGCGAGTGCCCTTCGCCATTCAGCCCCCGATTCTCGCCGCCTTGAGCAGAGCCTCGGTGCTGGCATCGAACTTCGCGGCTCCCTCGCCTATCTGTTTGGCAATCTCCTTGCCCAGTTCGACGCCGAACTGATCGAAGGGATTGATTTCCATCAGCACGGCGTTCGCGAAAGTGCGGTGTTCATAAAATGCAATCAGCGCGCCAAAACTGGCGGGCGTAAGGTCGTCGAGCAGGATCGTCGCCGAGGGCCGGTCGCCGGGATAGGCGCGCGCAGGATCGTCGCTTTGCTTGCCGGCCATCAGCGCAGCGCCTTGCGCGAAGCAATTGGCCAGCAGATTGCGGTGGTGCGCGGGATCCAGCGCATCGCCCGGCTGGATCACGGCAATGAAATCAAGCGGCACCACATGCGTGCCCTGATGGAGCAGCTGGAACACCGCGTGCTGCGCATCGGTGCCCACGCCGCCCCAGGTGATCGGCGCGGTTGGGGCCGACACCGCCTGGCCGAGCGCAGTCACCGACTTGCCGTTCGATTCCATTTCCAGCTGTTGCAGATAGCTGGGGAGCAGCCGCAGCCGCTCGTCATAGGCAAAGACGGCGCGTGTCTGGCAACCGCGCAGCCGGGCATAGAGTTGGTCGGCAAAGGCAGCGCGCAGTGGCAGGTTGTCCGCGATCTCCGCATCGAGGAAGTGCCTGTCCATCGCCGCTGCACCGTCCAGCATCTGGGCGAACTCTTCCCAGCCCAGTGCCAGCGCGACCGGAAAGCCGATCGACGACCACAGTGAATAGCGCCCACCGACGCTTTCCTGAAAGGGCAGCACGCGCGTTTCGTCCACGCCCCATTCGACGGCCTTTTCAGGATAGGCAGTCAGCGCGACGACACGGCCATAGGGATCGGCAACCCCGTTTTCGCCGAGCCATGCGAGAGCACTCGCCGCGTTGGTCATGGTCTCGGTCGTGGTGAAAGTCTTCGAGGCGACGGCGATCATCGTCGTGGCCGGGTCGCAGCGGGCAAATGCGGCTTCCAGTGCGCAGCCATCAATGTTCGAGACGACGTGGACTTCGACCAGTGCGCCGTCGCGCGCCAGTGCGTCGATTGCCAGCGCCGGCCCCAGCGCCGAGCCGCCAATGCCAATGTGAATCAGGTGGCTGACCGGACCCAGCGCGCCGCCGTGAATGGCTTCGACCAGACCGCGCATGCGCATGTGCAGCAAGGCGGCCTCTTCCACGCTGGCCTCGTTGCCCAGGCCGCGCTGGGCAGTGTGCTCCACGGCGCGGCCTTCGGTGACGTTGACGGCCTCGCCGGCGAACAATGCCGCACGGCGCGCAGGGAATTCCACTGCGTCTGCCAAGGCGGCAAAGGCGGCGAGATGGGGCGCATCGAGGTGGGTTTTGGACCAGTCAAACCGCAGGCTTTCGCCCTCGCCCGCTTCCAGACGGGTGGAAAGGCGGGAAACGCGGGCATCGTCTGCATCAAACAGCTCCGCAAGTCTCGGCCGTTCGAGGGATTTCAACTGGCTCCACGCGCCGCCTACCTGATCGCTCATCAATCAAATGTCCTTTGCTGCAATGCATCATTATGCCTATGCCACGCTGCCGGGCCAAGCATCAAAACTTGACGCGGGGCCACAAGGCCAACATGGACGCGAACATGAGCGACTTGCCCAGTGAAATGTCACAGCAGACATCCTCTGCAGACCCTGCGGAATCTGCAACCCCGTCGGCCCCGGCAAAACAGGAAGAAAGCTTTTTCGTCTTTCTTCTCAAGCTTGTCACGATTGTCGTCATCTTCCGCAGCTTCATTTTTTCGCCGTTCAACATTCCCAGCGAATCGATGCTGCCCCGGCTGGTGGATGGCGATTACTTGCTCGCCGCCAAATGGCCCTATGGCTATTCCAAGTATTCAATGCCGTTCAGCGCGCCGGTAATCCCGGGCCGCATTTTCGCGGGCCAGCCGGAACTAGGTGATGTGGTGATCTTCAAGGCGCCTCCCAGCAACGACACCGATTATATCAAGCGCGTCATCGGCCTGCCCGGCGATCAGATCCAGATGATTGCCGGTCGGCTGCACATCAATGGCAAGGCCGTTCCGCACGAAAAAGTGAGTGATTTCGTGGTTCCGGTATCGCCGAACACCGATTGCTACACGCCGCAGTTCGAGCGGCGCGATGCGGCCGGCAAGGCGTTTTGCAGCTATCCTCGCTTCAAGGAAACGCTGCCGAACGGCAAGACCTATTACGTCCTCGACCTGATGAACACGCCGCAAGACGATACCGCGCCAGTCGTGGTGCCCGAAGGCTACCTGTTCCTGATGGGCGACAACCGAGACAATTCGCTCGACAGCCGCTTCCCGGCAATCCCCGGCCAGGGCATTGGCCTGGTGCCACAGGACAACCTGGTCGGCCGGGCGACTATCATGATGTGGTCGACTGACGGCAACTCCGAATGGATCAAGCCCTGGACGTGGTTTTCAGCCGCGCGGTGGAACCGCATCGGCGGCACTTTCTGACCCGGATGCTTGGCGCCGAGACCCAGGATTTCGTGGCGAGGCTTTCCGGCGGAGATCCGGCAGGCGACGAACTCTGGCGCGAAGCACTGACACACGGCAGCACTGGCGCAGCCCGCAATTATGAGCGACTGGAATTCCTGGGCGACCGCGTCCTTGGCCTCGCCATTGCCGAGTGGCTGCATGAACTAGGAACTGATAACGAAGGCCGCCTTTCTCAGCGGCTCAATGCCCTCGTCAGCCGCACGACATGCGCCGCGATTGCCCGCGAGGTCGGTCTTGGCCCGCACATCCTGCTCGGCAAGCAGGCCAATGACGATGGCGCGCGCGATAGCGACAACGTACTGGGCGATGTCATGGAAGCGCTCATCGGGGCCTGTTTTGCCTTGCGCGGCTATGGCGCGGCGCGGGCGATGGTGCGTCGCCTCTGGCAAGGGCCAGTCACGGGGCAGACCGGCGCCGCCAAGCATCCCAAATCCGCGCTGCAGGAGTGGGCCGCGCTTCACAAGCGGCGCAGCCCTGAATACCGACTGGTCGATCGCTCGGGCCCGGATCATGCGGTGCGCTTTACGGTTGCGGTCGAAGTCCACGGCGTGGGCAGCGCCCAGGGAACCGGATCGAGCAAGCAAGACGCAGAAACCGCCGCGGCCACTGCCTTTCTGGAGCAATTTGCGTGACTCAACACTGCGGCCTCGTCGCCGTTATCGGCGCGCCAAATGCCGGGAAATCGACTTTGGTGAATGCGCTCGTCGGCCAGAAAGTGGCGATCGTGTCGGCCAAGGCGCAGACCACGCGCGCGCGGCTGATGGGCATTGCGCTTCACGAGGAGACACAGATCATCCTCGCCGACACGCCCGGCATTTTCACGCCGCGCCGCCGGCTTGACCGCGCGATGGTCGCCGCAGCATGGGAAGGCGCGCAGGAGGCCGACGCGATCCTGCTGGTGGTCGACAGCCGCAAGAAGAAGCGGGACTATCTGGAACCGATCCTGGAATCGCTAAAAGGCCGACCGGAACGCAAGCTGCTGGTGCTCAACAAAGTCGACGAGACACCCAAGGAGCCGCTGCTGGTGGCGGCCGAGGAATTGACTGCCGCCGCCGCGTTTGACGAAGTGTTTTTCGTCTCCGCGCTGACCGGGGACGGGGTGGCTGAACTGAAGGCTAGCCTCGCCGCAATGATGCCGGAAAGCCCCTGGCACTATCCTGAAGATCAGGTGTCCGACGCCAGCGAGCGCCTGCTCGCCTGCGAGATCACCCGCGAACAGCTTTACCGCCAGTTGCATGACGAACTGCCTTATGACAGCGCGGTCCGTCCCGAAAGCTACCAGACCCGCAAGGACGGCAGCCTCGAAATCCATCAGCAGATCGTCATCGCGCGTGACAGCCAGAAAGGCATTGTGCTGGGCAAGCAGGGCGCGCGGCTGAAAGCCATTGGCGAGGCATCGCGCAAGGAATTGGCCAATCTGCTCGGGGTGAAAGTCCACCTCTTCCTTCACGTTAAGGTTGAGGAAGGCTGGGCCGATGCCCGGGAGATTTACGAGGAAATCGGGCTCGATTGGGTAAAGTAGGCAGTCAAACCTTGCCCCCGGCGGCGAGGATCGTCATAGGCTCGCGCCAGATTCTCTCGCACCTGAAAGGTTCGCAATGAAAGTGCGCGTTTCCGTCAGCCTCAAGCCCGGCGTGCTCGACCCGCAGGGCCGCGCCATCCAGCATTCGCTCGAGGGCCTGGGCTTCAGCGGCGTCCACGACGTGCGGGCCGGCCGGTTGATCGAACTCGAGGTTGAAGACGGCGTCACCGATGCCCAGCTTGATGAGATGTGCCGCCAGTTGCTCGCCAACATGGTCATCGAGAACTACCGGATCGAGAGAGTGCCCGCCTGATGTCTTTCCGCTCCGCCGTCATCACCTTTCCCGGATCGAATTGCGACCGCGACATGGCAGTGGCACTGGAAGCGATCTCCGGCACGGCACCCGCGCGGGTCTGGCACGGGGACGCGAGCCTGCCTGACGGGCTCGATTTCATCGCCCTCCCCGGCGGCTTTTCCTACGGCGACTACTTGCGCAGCGGCGCAATGGCAGCGCGCTCACCGATAATGCGTGCTGTTATCGCCGCGGCAGCGCGCGGCGTGCCGGTGCTGGGGGTCTGCAATGGCTTCCAGGTCCTGACTGAAGCGGGGCTTCTTCCCGGCGCGCTGATGCGCAATGCGGGGATCCGCTTTGTCTGCCGAGAAGTGTCGCTGCGGGTGGAAAATACACAATCGCTGTTCACGTCCGGCTATGAGGCCGGGCAACTCATTCGCATCCCCGTCGCGCATCACGACGGCAATTATTTCGCCGACGAGGCCACGCTGGACCGTCTGGAAGGCGAAGGCCGCGTTGCATTTCGTTATGCAGAAGCTGTCAATGGCTCGGCGCGCGACATTGCCGGGGTGCTGAACGATGCCGGCAATGTTCTGGGCATGATGCCGCATCCCGAGCGCGCGATCGAGGCAGCACACGGCGGAACTGACGGCAAGGCGCTGTTTGTAAGCGCAGTGAAAGGTCTGGTTGGCGCCTGATCAGGCCCGGTTTTCAGGCGACGTTGCCTTCTGCGGCAAAGCGCACCCGTCGGAATATCTGCTCGCTGTCAGTCGCAGACATAGGCCGGCCGAAGTAGTAGCCCTGGATTTTGCGGCAGCCCAGTTCGCGCACGATCGCCAGCTCCTTTTGCGTTTCCACGCCTTCCGCCGTGGTCGACATTTCGAGACTGTCCGCCATGGCGACCACCGCCCGGATGATCGCCAGACTTTCGGGATTGGCCGTCGCCGCGCCCTGCACGAAGCTGCGGTCGATCTTGATCGTTGAGAAGCGCAGGTTGCGGATATAGCCGAGCGAGGAATAGCCGGTGCCGAAGTCGTCGAGCGCCACACTGCAACCCAGCCCCATAACTTGCTCCAGCGCCGCGCGCGCCAACGACGCATCGCGCACGAATATGCTTTCCGTGACTTCAAGTTCGAGGCGATTGGCCGGCAGCCCGCTGTGCGCCAGAGCGCCGACCACGCTGCCGATGAAATTGCTGTCGAGCAATTGCTCGCCCGACACATTGACCGCCACCCGGACATGGCTGGGCCAGTTGATTGCTTGCACACATGCCTCGCGCAGCACCCATTCGCCAATCGGCACAATCAGGCGCGAGTCCTCTGCGAGCGGGATGAATTTGGCCGGGCTGATCATCCCGTGCTCCGAGCTGTTCCAGCGCAGCAGCGCCTCGAAGCTGACAACACCCTCGCTGGTGGCATCAACCACGGGCTGGTAATTCAGCAGGAATTCGCCGCGCTCGATCGCTTGGCGCAGCGAAAATTCCAGCTTGCGGCGTTCCTCGGCATGGGCATGCAGCGATGGTTGGTAATTGCAATGCATGCCGCCGCCATCATCCTTGGCGCGGTAAAGCGCGAGGTCGGCATTGCGCATCAGTGTCTCGACTGTCGAGCCATCGCGCGGACCGAATGCCGAACCAATGCTTGCGCCCACATAAAGCGTATGGTGATCAACTTCGTAGGGCTGCGAGAGCCGGTCGATCACGCGACTGGCAATCTGCTCGACGCGGTCGGCATCCGAAGCATCGCGCACGACAATGGCAAATTCGTCGCCGCCGAGCCGGCCGCACAGCTCGTTCTCGGAGCTCATTTCTTTCAGCCGGTCGGACACCCGCGCCAGCAGGCGGTCGCCGATGAGATGGCCAAGCGTATCGTTGATCGACTTGAACCGGTCGAGGTCGATCATCAGGAAAGCGCAGCGTGTGCGCCATTGCTCGGAATAGCGCATGGCCTCGCCCAGGGCCTCGGTCAGCATCATGCGGTTGGGCAAGCCGGTCAGCGTGTCATAGCGCGCGAGATAGGCAATCTTGTCCGAACTTTCGCGCTGCTCGGTAACGTCGGAACCAACGCCGCGAAAGCCGTCGAACACGCCGCTCTCATCAAGCTTGGGCGTGCCCGACAATTCCCACCAGCGCTGGGTTCCCTGGACAGTGACGCGAACCAGCAGGTTGGCAAAGCTTTCGCGCCGTTTCAGGCGTTCGGCGAGGTCATGCAGACTCGACGGGAACTGCCCCGTATCCCAGGCCTCGCCCGCGATCAGCTGGATGAAGGGCTTGCCTTCGATCTCGCGCGATTCCATGCCCAGCGCATAGGCAAAGCGCGGCGACACCGTGCGCACGCGGCGCGCGGTGTCGATCTGCCACAGCCAGTCTGCCTCGCCTTCCTCGAATTCGCGCAGCAGCAGCGAGACGACTTCGTTCTTTTCAGCCATGCCAGCTTCGGCGATGCGCGCCGACAGATAGTTTCGCGAGGATGCGAGAGCGCCAGCGACAACTGCCGCGCAGAAGCCAGCCGCAACCGCGACCATGCCGAAATCACCCGAGAGGAAAAAACTGACGACGGCGGCGCCGCCCACAATTGCCGAGAACAGGATCGTGCTCATCGGCACGGCGGGGAGGACGATGGCCGAACCCGTCATCAGCATGGCCAGCACTGACCACAGCTTCACCCGCGTTTCCGAATCGAGGTAGCTGCCGGGCAGCGTCAGCGGCGCAACCCAGACCAGCGCGTTGACGATGGCGTGGAGCGTGTGGCGGTTGGCCTCGTCGTTGCTGATCGTGCGATGATCGCCGTCTGTCAGCTTGCGATCATCGCGCGCGGACAGACCCAGCGTGATCAGCAGAGCAACCAACCAGATGCCAGCGATCATGAAGCCGACGGCCGGGGCCAGCAAAAAAGCGAGCCCTGCCCCTGCGGCCACGTTCCCCGCAATTCTCAGCCAGGTGGCGCGGGCGATGCCGGCATATTGCAGCCCGCGCAGGCGCGCCCAGTCGCCTTCGCGCGGATCAGTCAGGCCGAGCACGGCAAGGGCGGGCAATTCCCGAGGGAGCGGAGTCGAGGTCGGT
>Ga0075366_10000245_pt1 | contig 23798 bp, 16 predicted proteins | sample EndMethybrTD3031_FD_72351 | JGI IMG/M metagenome (GOLD analysis project Ga0075366, IMG submission 72351) | Populus endosphere microbial communities from Tennessee, USA - Endosphere MetaG P. TD hybrid TD303-1 | ecosystem: Host-associated > Plants > Roots > Endosphere | place: USA: Tennessee...
GTCGAGCGCGAACAGCTTCAACGAGATCCTCGCGCTCTACAACGAAGGCAAGTGCGGCATGTGGATCGACGCGACGATCGCCGCATCGTTCATCACCGACCCGAAGCAGAGCAAGGTGGCCGACAAGGTCGCGTTCGCGCAGGGGCCGTACAGCGCGACGCAGAAGGGCGCGAACTGGCTGTGGGCGTGGGCGCTCGGCATTCCGGCCGGCACCAAGAACACCGAGGCGGCGCAAAAGTTCATCACCTGGGCGACCTCGAAGGACTACATCAACCTGGTCGCCAAGGAGAAGGGCTGGGCCGCCGTGCCGACCGGCACGCGCAAGTCGACCTATGCATCGCCCGAGTTCCTGAAGGCGGCCAAGTTCGCGGAAGCCGAGAAGAAGGCGATCGACACCGCGAACCCGAACGACAGCACCTTGCCGAAGAGCCCGTACGTGGGCGTGCAGTTCGCTGCGATCCCCGAGTTCCAGGCGATCGGCATCGCGGTGGGCCAGCAGATGAGCTCGGCGCTGTCGGGCAAGGCGACGGTCGACCAGGCGCTCAAGGCGGGTCAGGCCGCGGCCGACCGCGAGATGCGCAAGGGCGGCTACTACAAGTGAGTCGCAAGTAGTAGCGATCGAGCTCCCGCGGCCTTCGAGCGGCCGCGTCGACGGAGTTGCAACATGTCCGATGCTGAACTGAGCGTCGCCGCGCCGCTGCGCGGTGGCGACACCTCGACCGGCGCGACCCGCGAGGGCACCGCGGTGAGCCGCCTGCTGCCGCGTGCGCTGATGGCGCCGGCGGTCATCACGCTGTTCCTGTGGATGATCGTGCCGCTGGTGATGACGCTGTACTTCTCGGCGGTGCGCTACAACCTGATGCAGCCCGGCGATAAGGAGTTCGTCGGCCTGGCGAACTTCGAGTACTTCGTCACCGACCCGGACTTCGGCCCGTCGGTGCTGAACACGCTGCTGCTGCTCGGCTCGGTGATCGCGATCACCGTCGTGCTCGGCGTCGGGCTCGCGCTGCTCGTCAACGAGCCCTTCCCCGGCCGCGGCATCGTGCGCGTGCTGCTGATCTCGCCCTTCTTCGTGATGCCCACCGCCAACGCGCTGCTGTGGAAGCACATGATGATGAACCCGGTCTACGGCGTGCTCGCGCAGGTGTCGATCTTCTTCGGCACGACGCCGGTCGACTGGCTGACCGACCACCCGCTCTTCTCGGTGATCCTGATGGTCGCCTGGCAGTGGCTGCCGTTCGCCTGCCTGATCTTCATCACCTCGCTGCAGTCGCTCGACCGCGACCAGATGGAGGCTGCCGGCATGGACGGCGCCAACGCGCTGCAGAAGTTCTGGTTCCTGACCCTGCCGCACCTCGGCCGCCCGATCGCGGTGGTGATCATGATCGAGATGATCTTCCTGATGAGCGTGTTCGCCGAGATCTTCACGACCACCGGCGGCGGGCCCGGCAACGAGAGCACCAACGTCGCGTTCCTGATCTTCAAGCAGGCGCTGATGAACTTCGACGTCGGCGTCGCCTCGGCCGGCGCGCTGTTCGCGGTCGTGCTCGCCAACATCGCCGCGGTGTTCCTGATCCGCATGATCGGCAAGAACCTGGACTGACGGAGGTGATCGCGATGAAGCACTTCGGATTGATCGTGCGCAGCGCCGCCGCCTGGGTCGTCACGCTGCTGATCGTGTTCCCGCTGATCTGGCTGGTGCTGACCGCCTTCAAGACCGAGCAGCAGGCGATCGCGGTGCCGCCGCAGCTCTTCTTCACGCCGACCTTGGAGAGCTTCGCCGAGGTCAACCTGCGCAGCGACTACCTGCTGCACGCGGGCAACTCGGTGGTCACGAGCTTCCTGTCGACCCTGCTCGGGCTCGCGATCGCCGCGCCGGCGGCGTACTCGATGGCGTTCTTCCGCACCAAGCGCACACGCGACATCCTGATGTGGATGCTGTCGACCAAGATGATGCCGGCAGTCGGCGCGCTCGTGCCGGTCTACGTGATCGCGCAGACCGCCGGGATGCTGGACACGCTCACCGGCCTGACGTTCGTGTTCACGCTGTCCAACCTGCCGATCATGGTGTGGATGCTGTACTCGGGCTTCAAGGACATCCCGCCCGACATCCTCGAGGCCGCGCGCATGGACGGCGCGAACGTCTGGGGCGAGTTCCTGCACGTGATCCGCCCGCTCGCGATGGGCACGCTCGCGTCGACCGGCCTGCTGTGCCTGGTGCTGAGCTGGAACGAGGCGTTCTGGTCGCTCAATCTCAGCTCGGCCAAGGCCGGCACGCTCGCGACGCTGATCGCGTCGTACTCGAGCCCCGAAGGCCTGTTCTGGGCCAAGTTGTCGGCCGCTTCGCTGATGGCGATCGCGCCTATCGTCGTGATCGGCTGGTTCAGCCAGAAGCAGCTCGTGCAAGGGCTGACCTTCGGCGCCGTGAAGTGACTCAGGAGGCAAGCATGGCATTCCTCGAACTCAAGGGCGTCGAAAAGCACTTCGGCGCGGTGCACGCGATCAAGGGCATCGATCTGGCGATCGAGAAGGGCGAGTTCGTCGTCTTCGTCGGCCCGTCGGGCTGCGGCAAGTCGACCTTGCTGCGCATGATCGCCGGGCTCGAGCCGATCGACGGCGGCAGCCTGTGGCTCGACGGGCGCGAGATCACGCGTCTCGCGTCGTCCAAGCGCGACCTCGCGATGGTGTTCCAGAGCTACGCGCTGTACCCGCACATGAGCGTGGCCGACAACATGTCGTTCGCGCTGCGGCTTGCGAACGTCGACAAGGCGGTGATCAAGGAGAAGGTGCAGCGCGCCGCCGAGATCCTGAACCTGACGCGCTACCTCGAGCGCACGCCGCGCGAGCTCTCGGGCGGCCAGCGCCAGCGGGTGGCGATCGGGCGCGCGATCGTGCGTGCGCCCAAGGTGTTCCTGTTCGACGAGCCGCTGTCCAACCTCGACGCCGCGCTGCGCGGCCAGACGCGGCTCGAGATCGCCAAGCTGCACCGCGAGCTCGGCGCGACGACGATCTACGTGACGCACGACCAGGTCGAGGCGATGACGATGGCCGACCGCGTGGTGGTGCTGCGCGACGGCGCGATCGAGCAGGTCGGCTCGCCGCTGCAGCTCTACGACCGGCCGGCGAACCGCTTCGTCGCGCAGTTCATCGGCACGCCGCAGATGAACGTGATCGCGACCGAGCAGCTGCCGACACTGGCCGGCATCGTCGGCGCCAGTGGCGTGCTCGACGGCTTCATCGGCGTGCGTCCGGAGCACGTGGTCGTGCACCCGGCCGGACGCGGCCGGCTGCCGGCGCAGGTCGACGTGATCGAGTCGCTCGGTGCCGACACGCTGATCTATGCGAACACGCGCGGCAACGGCCACGGCGGGGTCACGCTGATCGCGCGCCAGAACACACGCACCGACTTGAAGGTCGGCGACGAGGTCGGCCTCGACGTGTTGCCCGCGTCGTTCCACGTCTTCGACCGACAGGGCCACGTGGTCGCGCCGGCCCATTGAGACCGACGAGGCGCGCTTGAACCTCATCCTCCACCTCGGGCTGGGCTCGTTCCACCGGGCCCATCAGGCGGTTTACCTGCACCGCCTGATCGAGCAGGGCGACACCGGCTGGTCCATCGCCGGCGGCAACATCCGCGCCGACATGGCCGACACGCTGGCCGCGCTCGCGACGCAGGGCGGCGAATACACGCTCGAGACGATCGCGCCGTCGGGCGAGGCGCACTACGAGCGCATCCGCTCGATCCGCCGCATCGTGCCGTGGCAGCCTGATCTCGCCGGGCTGATCGAGGCTGGCGCCGATCCGGCGACACGCATCATCTCGTTCACCGTCACCGAGGCGGGCTATTACCTCGACACGAAGAACCGGCTCGACACCAGCTTCCCCGATCTGCAGGGCGATCTCGACGGCCGCACGACGGTGACGATCTACGGCGCGCTCGCGGCGATCCTGCGCGAACGCATGGCACGCGGCGGCGGCCCGGTGACCTTGCTGAACTGCGACAACCTGCGCAGCAACGGCGAGCGCTTTCGCGCCGGCATGCTGGACTTCCTCGCGCGCCGCGGCGACAGCGCGCTGCGCGACTGGGTCGAGCGGCACACCACCAGCCCGAACGGCATGGTCGATCGCATCACGCCGCGACCGCTGCCCGAGGTGGCCGCGCGGGTGAAGGTCGCGACCGGCATCGACGACGCCGCGCCGGTGATGGGCGAGCGCTTCATCCAGTGGGTGATCGAAGACCACTTCTGCGCCGGACGGCCGGCGTGGGAGCGGGTCGGCGTCGAGATGGTCGAGTCGGTCGCGCCGTACGAGGAGGCCAAGATCCGCATCCTGAACGCGTCGCACAGCTGCATCGCCTGGGCCGGCACGCTGCGCGGGCTGGCCTACATCCACGAGGGCGTGGTCGTGCCGGAGATCCGCCGCATGGCGCACGCCTACGTCAGCGACGACGTGATTCCGTGCCTGCACACAGCGCAGCAGCCGAGCCCGATCGACCTCGGCGCCTACCGCGACACCGTGCTCGACCGCTTCGCGAACCCGTACCTGCGCGACACCAACCAGCGTGTCGCGATGGACGGCTTCTCGAAGATCCCCGGATTCATCGCGCCGACCTTGCGCGAGCGCCTCGCGTCGGGCGCGTCGATCGCCGCCACCGCGGTGCTGCCGGCGCTGTTCTTTGCGTTCCTCGAGCGCTGGCACCGCCGCGCGCTGCCCTACGCCTACCAGGATGGTGTGATGGACGCCGCCGTGGCGCACGCCTTCTTCACCGCGGCCGATCCGCTCGCGGCGTTCTGCGCCGACCCGCTGCTGTGGGGGCCGCTCGCCGGCAACCAGGCGCTGCTGGGTGCGGTGCGCACGGCGCAGGTTGAGGTGCAACGTTTCATCAACGGAGGCTGAGTGGCCGAGCTGCAGCGACTGAAAGACCACCACGCACTGATCACCGGCGCAGGCGGCGGCATCGGCCTGGCCGTGACGGCCGCCTACCTCGCCGAAGGGGCGCGTTGCAGCGCGGTCGACCTGGCGGCGCAGCCATCGGCCGAGCTCGCCGCGCTGATCGCGCGCGATCCGGACCGGCTCGCCTATTTCAGCGCCGACGTCGCCAAGGCCGAGCGTGCGCCAGCGCTGGTCGACGAGGCCGCGCTGCGCTTCGGCACCGTCGACCTGCTGTTCAACAACGCCGCGGTCTTCGACATGGCGCCGCTGCTCGAGTCCGACGAGCGCATGTACGAGCGACTCTTCGCGGTCAACGTCAAGGGCATGTTCTTCACGATGCAGGCGGTGCTCGCGGCGCTGGTCGCGGCAGGCCGGCCGGGCAGCATCGTCAACCTCGCGTCGCAGGCCGGCCGGCGCGGCGAGGCGCTGGTCGCGCACTACTGCGCGAGCAAGGCGGCGGTGATCAGCTACACGCAGTCGGCCGCGCTCGCGATGGCGCCGCACGGCATCCGCGTCAACGCGATCGCGCCGGGCGTGATCGACACGCCGATGTGGGGTGCGGTCGATGCGCTGTTCGCGCGCTACGAAGGCCTGCAGCCGGGCGAGAAGAAGGCCGCGGTGGGCAAGGCGGTGCCGCTCGGCCGCATGGGTGTGCCGCAGGACATCGCCGGCGCCGCGGTTTTCCTCGCGAGTGCAGAATCGGCCTACATCACCGCGCAGACGCTCAACGTCGACGGCGGCAACGTGATGAGCTGAGCGCAATCGGCAGCAGGAGGTTTCCGACGATGGCGAGCCACCGTGTCCGCGGCCCCGAACTCGAGCACGATGTCGGGCGCACGCCCAACCTCGGCTACGAGCCCGAGGGCAGCTACGGCCACGTGCGCTGCCTCGAGCACGGTTTTCCGAACCCGCTGGTGCGCTGGCACTACCACGAGGAATACGAGCTGCACCTGATCGTCGCGACGCGCGGCAAGGTGTTCGTCGGCGACTACATCGGCCAGTTCGAGCCCGGTCACCTGGTGCTGACCGGCCCGCGCCTGCCGCACAACTGGATCTCGACCGACGTGCCGCCCGAAGGGGTCGCGCTGCGCGACATGGTGCTGCAGTTCCCCGACGCACCGCTGCGCCAGGCCGCCGCGCTGATCCCCGAACTCGCCGAGGCGCTGCCGCTGCTCGAGCGGGCGCGCCACGGCATCGAGTTTTTCGGCCTGTCGGAGCGGGCGCGCGGGCGCTTCGCGAGCATCAAGCGCACCCATGGGCTGACACGCTTCGCCGAGTTCAGCGAGTTCCTCGGCGAGCTGGCGCGCTGCCACGACTACCGGCTGCTGTCGACGGTGCAGCTGCAGAGCTTCGACGACGACGCCTCGCTCGCGCGCATCAGCGGCATCGTCGACTACCTGACCGAGCACTACAGCGAGAGCTTCTCGATGGCCGAGCTGTGCGAGCGCCTCGGCATGACCGAGAGCAGCTTCTCGCGCTACTTCCGCCGCGCGACCGGCAACACCTTCACCGACTTCGTCAACCGGCTGCGCATCAACAAGGCCTGCCAGCTGCTGATGGAGACCGACCGCTACATCACGAACGTCTGCTACGACGTCGGCTTCAACAACGTCGCGAACTTCAACCGGCGCTTCCTGCAGGTCAAGGGGATGACGCCGAAGGAGTTCCGGCGCCAGGCGGAGGCGCGTTTCGGCCAAGCAGCCTGAAGCGCCCTTCGGTCTACTCGATCAAGCGGCGTCGAGCGCGCCGAGCGTCGAGGCGTTCGACGCGGTCTCGTCGAAGCTGCCGTGCAGCATCTCCTCGAGGGCGTGGTCGAGGCCCATCGCGTAGTAGATGTAGCTCGAGCGGATCGCGCGCTGCACGGCCTCCACGTCGGCCGCTGCCGGCGCATGGCCGAGCAGCGTCGCGACGATCTCGAGCGCCTCCCACGGGTGGGTGTCGTCGTACTCGGCGTGCACGCGCAGCCAGCGTGTCGCCGGGCCGCGGATGTCGGCCGGCAGCGACTCGGCGTAGGTCGCCTTCGAGCAGATCAGGCACGACCAATCGCCCGTCACGCCCTCGATCGCGTAGTTGGTCGCCGCGACCGCCACCGCCAGACTGGCGCGGTCGCAGACGTACCAGCACCAGTGCGCCAGCGCCGCGAGGCCCTCGACGTCTTCGCCGCGCTTCAGGTCGGCGAGCGTCAGGTCGACCGACTTGGCCCACTCGATCCAGTGCTCGGCGTGTTTCTGCTCGACACGGATGTTGTGGATCAGGTAGCGCCGCGCCAGGTCTTCGCCGGGGTTGTCGCCGACGCTGAGCTTCTTCAGGTTCATCGCCATGAACTGGGGAAACTGCTCGATCGTCGGCCAGGCACCGGTCAGGAACTTGCGCATCACGACCTTGGGCAGCTTGGCGTCGCGCATCAGCGCGAAGACCTCGTGACCCACGACGCGCATCTTGTCGCGTTCGGTGTTGCGCACGACCCGCTGCAGCCACAGCGGATAGCTCGACAGCTCCTTGAGCGGTCCCGTGCGTCGAAATGCCTGCGTCATCGCCGTGTTCCCTCGCTCCGTGTGCAAATCATTCTACGGACGGGTGTGTAACTCGTCACGTTGAAGTGTTGCAATTCGCGCAACTCGGCACTAGAGGCTACCAACTATCGGTTACGTCGCCCGTCCAGAACGTTGAGCAATTCACGGAAGTCGATCGGCTTGGTCAGGTAATCCTCGAAGCCCATCGCCAGCGCGGCATCGATCTGCTCGGGCAGCGCGTCGGCCGACAGCGCCACGAGGCGAATGCCCGCGGTCGACGGATCGGCGCGCAGCGCCTGCGCGAGCTCGATGCCGGTCATGTCGCCGAGGTTCATGTCGACCAGCATCAGCTGCGGCTGGTCGCGGCGCGCCTTGTGGAACGCCGACGCACCGTTCTCGGCGACATCGAACACCACCGAAGGCCGCAGCTTGGTGAGCTGCCGCACGATCTCGACGTTGACCTCGTTGTCCTCTGCGTAGAGCACCCGCAGCGACTCGTCGAGCAGCCCGTGCTGGCTCGGCGGGGCGCGCAAGCCCGGCCGCTCCGGCGCCTCGTGCGAGCACGCCAAGGTCACCGACGCCTCGGTGCCGCGATCGACGACACTTTCGATGCGCAGCTCGCCGCGCATCAGCTCGACGAGCCGGCGCGACAGCACCAGGCCGATGCCGGTGCCCTCGACCTTCGAGTTCTCGGCGCCGAGGCGGTTGAACGGCTCGAACAGGCGCTCCAGCTTGTCGGGCGAGATGCCGAACCCGTCGTCGGTGATGCGCAGCTCGCAGCGGTCGTCGCTGGCCTGCCAGCTCACGCGCACCTCGCCGCCGGGGCGGTTGTACTTCACCGCGTTGCTGAGCAGATTGACCAGCACCTGGCGCAGGCGCACGCGGTCGGCGATGACCGAGATGCCGGCCCCGTCGTCGCTCTGCCGCGAGACGAGGTCGCCGCGCCGCCCCGCGATCCATGTCCTGACGCCCATCGTCGTCGCCAGCGGCACGACCATCGACAGCGCGTCCTCGACCACCGAGCGCAGGTCGACCGGTTCGAGCGTCACCGTCATCTGGCCCGATTCCACACGCGACAGATCGAGCACGTCGTTGACGAGGGCGAGCAGGTGCGCGCCGGCGTTCTCGATGTGCTGGATGCGTTCGAGCTGCTGCAGCGAAAGCGGCCGCGAGGCGTCGAGCCGCAGCAGCTGCGAGAAGCCGAGCACCGCGTTGAGCGGCGTGCGCAGCTCGTGGCTCATGCGCGAGAGGAACTCGGTCTTGGCGCGGTTCGAGGCTTCAAGCGCTTCGCGCGCCTGGCGCTCGGCGCGCGCCGTCTGCAGGCTGCTGACGTCGCGCAGCACTGCCGTGAGCAGCGTGCCGCGCTCGGTGTGGAGCCGGGACAGCGAGGCCTCGAGCGGGAACTCGTGGCCGTCGGCGCGCCTGCCGAACAGCTCGCGCACCTTGGTGTCCACGTCGTCGGGGCGCAGCGGAATGAAGCGCCCGACGGTGCTGCCGATGGCCTCGCTCGCCGGCACGCCGAACAACCGCTCCGCGGCGCGGTTGAACAGCACGATGCGCCGCTCGGCGTCGATGGTCAGCACGCCGTCGTTGACGGCATCGACGAGCCCGGCGATGCGCACCTCGCCCTCGCGCAGCGCGGCCTGCATCTTGAGGCGATCGCTGATGTCGAAGAAGGTCGCCACCGTGCCGTGCAGCTCGCCGTCCTTCAGCATCGGGTGCGACCAGTACTCGACCGGGAACGAGCTGCCATCGCGGCGCCAGAACACTTCGTCGGCGGTGTGCAGCTCGCGCCGTTCCCGGTACGACTGAGCGATCAGCGATTCGCCCGCCCGGCGCGGCCGGCCATCGGCGTGCGAGTGGTGGATCAGCGAATGCATCTCGCGCCCGAGCAGGTCGGCCTCCTTTTCGTAGCCGAGCATCTCGAGTGCCGAGCGGTTGATGAAGGTGCAGCGGCCGTGCGTGTCGACGCCGTAGAGCCCCTCCGCCGCGGAGTCGAGCAGGCGCTGCAGCGACTCGCGCCGGCGCCGCACCTCGTCTTCGGTGGCGGCCTGGACCCGTGCGCTGTTGCGCACGAAGACCAATCCGCTGACCCCCAGCAGCAGGGCCAGGCCGAGGTTCAGCGCGAGCAGCAGGCGCTGCGCGAGCCGTGCCCCGTCTGCGAGCTGCTGGGTGAAGCGGTCCTCGAGCGGGGTCAGCAGATTGTTCAGGCGCTGGGCATCGGCGCGCAGGCCGATCACCTCGGGCGCCGCCAGGTCGCCGGCGACGACGCGCGTGTGCGCCCGCTCGGCGAGCAGGCGCATCTGCTCGATCAGGCGATCACCTTCGGTCCAGGTGGCGATCGCATCCGTCATCAGCGCGGTCTCGTGGAACCACCGGAACAGCCGGATCACGCCGGGGATGTCGTCGTCCTTGGTGCCGCCTTCGAGCAGCCCCCGGCGCGCCAGCGCGGTGTCGACCGACGGCTTTTGCATCGCCTCGCGCGCGACCCGATCGCCGATCGGCACCGCGATGGCGCGCAGGAAGCGCTGGTAGTCCTGCTCGCGGTGATGCTCCGCGTAGTCGATCAGGTGGATGTGCGCGTCCTTCTGGCCTTTCGAGTACAGGCTCTCGCCGGTGACGTAGGCGCGCACCGCGGACATCAGGTCGATGCTGATCACCGCCACCAGCAGCTGCAGGCCGACGATGCAGGTGAAGACGGTGAGCACCGGCCAGGATCGCCTGCGGCGCAACCTGGCCACGGAGGCGACGCTGGTCTTCCCGCGGGGGCCGCGGGTCATGGCGCGTCAATGAGTTCGACAGTGGTCGTCGACATGCCCACGGAGTCGAGAGCCGAGACCGCGCAGTGTAGGCCCTCGGCCGGCCCGCTCAGGAGCTTCGGCCGATCCGTTCAAGGCAGCGCGCGTCCGTACAACACCTTGCGGACCTTGCCGAGCAGCGCGCTCTTGTCGAACGGCTTGACGACGAAGTCGGCCGCGCCCGCCTTCAGGCTTTCGATCACCATCGAACGGCCGCCGACGCCGGTGATCATGATCACCGGGATCGCGGCGAACTGCTCCGCCGACTTGAGCAGCCGCGTCGTATGCACGCCGTCGAGATCGGGCAGGCTCACGTCCATCAGGATCAGGTCGGGCCGGCGCCTGTGGAGCGCGACGACGGCCTCGGTGGCCGTCGCTGCGAACGCGAGGTCGAGCTTGGCCGGGCCGAGCAGTTGCCCGAGCAGCTTGTGCTGGAACTTGTCGTCGTCGACCACCAGGACACGCGGCGCCAGGCGCTCGGCCAGCCCGCGCAGCGCGTTCAGCGCGTCGAGCAGCGGCGCGATGCCGTCTTCGGCGACGGAGGCGCCGTCGGCCGCCGTCCTGGCGGCCTGCTCTTCCAGCAGCGGCGTCAGCGCCGCGAGGCGCCGCACCTGCGCGGCGAACTCGCCCGCACCGGGTGCGCCGTCGCGCGCCGCGCTCGCCTGGCCGAGCGCGCGCCGCACCGCCATGCGCAACGGCCGTGTCTCCTCGCTCTTGGGCCAGAACGGCACGAAGTCGTCGACGTGGCCCTTGCGGCACAGCTCGTAGGCCGCGCCGAGATCGTCCTGGCTGCACAGCAGCAGAACACGGTGCGGCGGCGCATTCGCCATCGCATCCGGCTGGCGCAGGCCTTCGAGATGGCGCTCGGACTTCAGCAGCGTGTTGAACGCGAGCACCAGCACCGCCGGCCTGCGCAACGCCAGGTCCTGCACGGCCTGGCGCGAGTCGGTGGAGACGTGCACGCGGGCGAATTCCTCGCTGAGCACGCGCGCGATCATCTCGGCGTCCAGGACGCGATCGGTGGCGATCAGGATCGGCGGGTTGTCCTCGCTCACGGTACGAACATCCTCAGCGCCAAGAGAGGCTGCGGTTTATACCGAGACGCCGCCGCGCATTCACGATCGGGGTTATGCGAGCTGGTCGTCGATCTCGGCCGCGACCGCCTCGAACGCGTCGACGAAGCGGGCCACGCCCGGGACGAGCGCGGCGGCCGGGCCGGCCCGGCCGGCGCCCTCGAGCTCGGCGCACAGCTCGCCGAGCGCGAGTGCACCAATCGAGCGCGACGACGACTTGAGCCGGTGCGCGATCGCGCTGACACGCGCCCCGTCGCCCGCGGCGGCCGCGGCGCGCAGCGCGTCGGCGTCGCGGCGCGCGCAGGCGAGGTATTCGGTCAGGATCTCGCGCGCCGCGTCGGTGTTGTGGTCGACCAGGTCGTGCAGCACGCCGATCTGCAGCGCGCGTTGCGAATCGTGCGCCGGCAGGCAGCGCTCGAGCGTCTCCTGCAGCAGGCGCAGCGCCACCGGCTTGGTCAGGTATTCGTTCATGCCCACCGCGAGCGCGCCGTTCGCCTCGCCGGCCAGCGCGTTGGCGGTCAGCGCGACGATCGGCATGCGGCGCGCGCCCGCGGCCTGCTCGTCATGGCGGATCGCGGCGGTCAGCGCGTAGCCGTCCAGCTCGGGCATCTGCAGGTCGGTGAGCAGCAGCGCGAAGCGCCCGCTGCGCCACAGCTGCAGCGCCTGCGCGCCGTCGGGCGCGGCTTCGGCGGCGTGGCCCAGCAGCTCGAGCTGGCGCAGGATCACCTTCCGGTTGATCGCATCGTCGTCGGCGACGAGGATCAGGTGGTTCGACGCGGCCGCGGCGGCTGGTTTCGCCGCCGGCACCGCGGCGTTGTCCTGGAGCGCCGGAGGCGCGGGCCGCGCGGCCGGCCTGGCCGGCGCCGGCTCGAACGGCAGCACGACGCTGAAGCGCGCGCCCGCGCCGAGCGTGCTGCTCACGTCGATCGTGCCGCGCATCAGGTCGACGATGCGCTTGCAGATCGCCAGGCCGAGCCCGGTGCCGCCGAAGCGACGGGTCGACGATTCGGCCTGCGTGAACGGCGCGAACAGGCCGGCGAGCATGTCCGGCGCCATGCCGATGCCGTTGTCGGCCACGCTGATCACGAGCTGCGACCGGTCGGTCGGCGCCAGCTCGACGCGCACCGCGACGTGGCCGCGCCGCTGCGCATCGCCGGCCGAGAACTTGATCGCGTTGACGACCAGGTTGTTGAGCACCTGGCGCAGCCGGGTCGGGTCGGACCACACGCGCTCGGGCGCGTCGGGCGCGATGAACAGGTCCAGGTCCACGCCCTTGCCGGTAGCCACCGGCGCGAGCGCGCGGCACACGCCTTCGGCGAGGTAGGCGGGCGACACCGGCGTGCGCTCGAGCGTCATCCGGCCGGCCTCGATCTTCGAGAAGTCGAGGATGTCGTCGATGATGCCCAGCAGCGTGTAGGCCGACTCGCGCATCGTGTGCACCGCGTCGGCGCGGTGCTCGGGTGCGTCGTCGTGCGCAAGCACCTCGATCATGCCGATCACGCCGTTCATCGGCGTGCGGATCTCGTGGCTCATCGTCGCGAGGAACACCGACTTCGCGCGGTTCGCCTCCTCGGCCGCCTCCTTGGCGCGCTGCAGCGAGGCGTTGGCCGCGTCGGCCTCCAGGCCGCGGCGGATCGCCTGCGCGGCGGTCTCGCGGAACTCGCGCGCGTAGCGCGACATCGTCAGCCCGAACACCGCGATCAGCACCGCCAGCGTCAGCGACAGCCGCACGTCGCCGACCAGGGTCGCGAGGAAGATCGCGCCGAGCTGCGGCACCGTCAGCCACTCGAAGGCGCGGCCGACGAGCGACAGGAACTGCGCGCCCATCGCGACCGAGCCGCAGACGATGATGATGAAAGCGGTCGCCATTGCGCCGTCGAGGAACGGGTAGATGCCGAGCGAGGCCACCGCCCACATCGCGCCGCCGAGCGCGGCGGTGCGCTCGATCGCACGCCGGTGCGATTCGAAGCTGTCGTCGTCGATCGTCGTGCCACCCGACAGGCGACGTGTCGCGCCGATGCGCAGGCCGGCCACGCCGAGCCCGAGCGCGGCGGTCGCGATCGCCGCCAGCTCGCGGCCGGCATGCACGCCCAGCCCGGCGATGAACGCGACCACGATCAGCAATGCCGGAACGCTGCGTGCCGCATTGCGCAGCGACAGGTGCAGCAGTTCGCGGCGGACCGCGGCTTCGGTGGTCGGCGGGGAGGACATTGGCAAGGGCTCTGGCCCCGCCCATATCGGTATCGAGCCGCGAAGGTTGAGATCGGCGGGGACGGTCAGCGCCCGGCCATCGTGACTTCGCCACGCGATCGGTCGACGAGCGCACGATCGGCGGGCAATCCGGCGCTGCGCAGCACGGCATCGGCGCGCTTGAGCGCGTCGTTCGCCTCGGAGACACGCCCGGCCGCGAGCAGCGCGCGGGCATGCCACAGCCGCGCGATGCCGGCGCCGCGGCTCGCCGGCTCGAAGGTGTCCCAGAAGGCCGTGGCGTCCGCGGCGGCGGCCATCGCCGCGTCGACGCGGCCGAGCGCAAGCTGGGCGCGCGCCAGATCGATCGAGAGGTTCGCGAGGTCCGGCGACCCGTTGCGCTGCGCACCGAGCAGCAGGGTGCGCGATTGCTGCAGCACCGCGAGCGCCTCCTGTGCCTGTGCACCGTCGACGAGCGCCTTGCCGAGCTCTGCCAGCCACTGCGCACGGCTCGGCTCCGACGCCTTGTCGGTGAGCGCCGCCGCCGCGTCGCGCAGCAGCACTTGGGCCTCGGCGTGCCGGCCCTGGGCGCTGCGCAGCATGCCCAGCGGGCCCTTGACGAGCGCGGCATCGGCCGGGCTCGCGAACGGCCGCTCGGCCAATGCGGTGAGCAGGGTGTCCGCCTCGCCGAGCCGCCCGAGCCGGATCAGCATCGTCGCGACCAGCGACTCGGCCTGACGTGCCTGCGCGTTGTCGGGGTTCTGCGCAACGATGTCCCGGCCGGCTTGCCGGAACTCGGCCAGCGCCTGCTCGTCGTGGCGCGCCGCGGCGAGCGCCTTGCCCAGGCTCAGGCGGGCGCGAACAGTGGCTTGGGTGGGCTTGCCGTCGCTCAGCGGCGTGAAGATGCGCAACGTCCGGCCGAAGCTTTCGATGGCGGCGTGCGCATCACCCGTCCTCATCGACAGGACGCCCATCACGCTCAAGGTGCGCCCGACCGAGGCGTGCTGCGGGCCGAACATTTCGGTCTGCTGCCGAAGGATCTCCCGCAGCTCGGTCGCGGCGAGAGCAGGGTCGCCTTCGTCGGCGAGTGCGAACGCGTAGTTGCGCCGCGTCAGCAGCAGCAGGTTGGTCACACGTTGGCCGAAGTATTCACGTGCCAGCGTGTAGGTGCGCTGCGCCTGTTCGAGCACGCCGGGCTGCTGGGTGCTGATCAGCACGGAGGTGAGGATCAGGTGGGTCTCGACCATGGCGCGCCTGTCCACCGGAGGCGCCTGGCTCTCGGCCGCCCGGACCGCCTGCCGGGCGAGCTCGATCGCGCTGTCCGGACGGCCTTCACCGAGGTGCAGGACCGCCTTGCCGCGCAGCGCCGACGCGAGCTGGGCTTGGTCGCCGCTGCGGCGATAGCCTTCCTCCGCCGCATCGAAATGGGGTGCGGCGAGCTTGCCCTCGCCCTTCTCCATCAGCACATAGGCGTACATCAGGTGCGCACCCGCCGCGATCGGGTGGGTGTCGGGCAAGCTTGCGCGCGCGATGCGCACTGCCTCGGCGATGGCCGGCTCCGAGAGCTGCCGCTCGCCGAAGCCATGCAGCCCGGTGCCTATCGTCGTCAGCAGCTCGACACGTATCGCGTCGTCGGCGATCGCGGCCTGGTCGAGCCGTTCGCGCGCCTGCCGGAGCAGCTCGACACCGGTGGTCTGGCGGTCGCCGCCGCCGCCGATGTCGGCGGCTTCGAAAATCGCGACGACGAACTTCTTGACCTCCTCGGCGCGCAAGGCCTGCGTGGTCGCGAGCCGAGCCTGGTGCAGCGACACCGCCGTCGCGGCAAGCAGCGTGACGCCGATGGCGGTTGCCGCGCCGACGACGATGCGATTGCGCGCGATGAACTTGCGCGTGCGGTACGCCAACGATGCCGGTCGTGCGCGCACCGGCTCGCCACTGGTGTAGCGACGCAGGTCTTCGGCGAACTCGGCGGCGGTGGCGTAGCGCTGCGACGGCGCCTTGGCGAGCGCCTTGCCGACGATCGTGTCGAGGTCGCCCGCCAACGCCCGCGCGAGCCGCGCCGCGCTCGTGCCGCGCGCCTGCGCTGCGGCCGCATCGACAAGGCGACTCGGCTGCGCCGGCTCGGCCGAGACGATCGCCTGCTCGAGCTGTGCCGCGGACCGGATCTCGAGCCGATACGGTCGGCGCCCGCACAGCAGCTCGCACAGCACGACGCCGAGAGAGTAGATGTCGCTCGCGATCGTCAGCGGCTCGCCGCGGATCTGCTCCGGGCTGGCATAGTCGGGCGTCAGCGCGCGGCCGACCTGCTGCGTCAACTGTGTCTCGGGCGCCGTTGCGTCGTCGGCGAGCAGCTTGGCGATGCCGAAGTCGAGCAGGCGCGCCTGCCCTTGCCCATCGACGAGGATGTTGGCCGGCTTGAGGTCGCGGTGGATCACGAGGCTCGCGTGCGCGAACTGCACGGCGTCGAGCACCTGGCCGAAGAGCTCCAGCCGCGCCGGCACATCGAGACGACGCCCGTCGCACCAGGAGCCGATCGGCTCGCCGTCGACGAATTCCATCGCGAGGTAGGGCAGGCCGTCGGCGGTGACGCCGGCGTCGTACAGGCGCGCGATGTGCGGATGCTCGAGCCGCGCGAGGATGTCGCGTTCGCGTGCGAAGCGCAGCGCGAGGTCGCGGCGCAGCCGGTTGACGAGCGGAAGCTTCAGCGCGACTTCGCGCTCGAAGCTGCCGTGCTGGCGGGTCGCACGCCACACTGCCCCCATGCCGCCGTGGCCGAGCTCGGCGACGAGACGGTACGGGCCGATCGTCTCGCCAGCGACGAGGCCGGCGTCGCTGGCGATTGACGGCGGCGTGTGCGACAGCCGGGGCAACGTGACCAGGTAGTCGTCGGTCTCCAGACGTGCCTGCATGTCGACCAAGCGACGCAGCACATCGGCGAATTCGCCCTGCGGGCCGCTCAGCGACTCAAGCCAGCGCTGGCGCTCGGCTGCCGGCAGCTCGAGCACTTGATCGAGCAGCGCGCTGATCTCGGGCCAGCGGGCGGCCAGTGCGTCCAACGGAACCATCGCGTTCAAGGCATCGACAGTGGCGGCCAGTGTAGAGACGGGATGGTCGGCGCGGCAAGCGGCGGCGTGTCGGACCTCCGCGTCGCTTCATAAGACGCAGCGCCAGTCCCCGATAACAACTACTCATTTTTCTTATGCGCCGCGCGTGGGTACGCTGACTTCCATCGAAAGCCCACGGCCTGAGAGGAGCAGCGAGATGAGCGAGACCCGCGACGAACCCGTGCCCGACGCCCTTCCGGACGCCTCGCGCCGCGCCGTGATCAAAGGCGCGGCGGTCGCCGCGGCCACCACCGCGGTGCCGGCGATCACCGGCTTCCCGCTGATCTGGGCACAGGAGATCAAGGACATCGAGCTGCGCCACGTCGGCGTGTCGTACTCGGTCGTCAAGGCGATCGGCGATCAGGCGTCGAAGGATCTGGGCTTCAAGGTGACGATGCAGAACCTCGACACCTCGGCCGCGATCAACCGCTTCGTCACCCAGCCGAACACGGTCGACATCGCCGACGTCGAGGGCTGGCAGGCCAAGCTCGCGACCAGGCGCGGCGTGCTGCAGGGCATCGAGGTCAAGAAGATCAAGGAGTTCGACAACATCCTGCCGATCTTCACGAAGGGCGAGATCAGCGGCAAGGTCGTCTCGCGCCAGGGCATCTCGCCGTACGAGGCGATGTACATCGCCAAGCCCGACGCAACCGAGCTGCACGAGGGCGTGACCGAGTGGGCGACCTTCCTGCCGCAGGTCTACAACGCCGACTCGATCGGCTACCGGCCCGACCTGATCAAGCGCGAGGTCACCGAGTGGAAGGATCTGATCGACCCGGCCTTCAAGGGCAAGGCCGCGATCCTCGACGTGCCGGCGATCGGGATCATGGACGCGGCGCTGTGCTTCGAGAGCGCCGGCGAGATCAAGTACGGCAACAAGGGCAACATGACGAAGAAGGAGATCGACTTCACGATCGATCGCCTGATCGCGCTGAAGAAGGCGGGTCACTTCCGCGCGACATGGACCACCTTCGATCAGTCGGTGCAGCTGATGGCGGCCGGCGAGGTGATCATCCAGTCGATGTGGTCGCCGGCGGTGGCCGCGGTGCGCGTCAAGGGCATGCCGTGCATCTATGCGCCGGTCAACCTGAAGGGTGGCAAGGAAGGCTACCGCGGCTGGTGCAACGGCATGGCGCTGATGAAGCACCTGTCGGGCAAGAAGCTCGACGCCGCCTACGAGTACCTGAACTGGTACCTGTCGGGCTGGCAAGGTGCGTTCGTCGCGCGCTACGGCTACTACAGCCCGGTGCCCAGCACCGCGAAGAAGAAGCTCAGCGCCAACGAGTGGGACTACTGGTACGAGGGCAAGCCCGCCAAGGAGACCATCCTCGACCCGTACGGCGTGCCGATGGAGAAGGCCGGCGCCAAGCGCGACGGCGGCTCGTTCCTCGAGCGCGTGACGAACATCTCGTGCTGGAACACGCTGATGGACGAGGCGCAGTACATGAACAAGCGCTGGAACGATTTCAAGGCGGCGTGACGGTGATGTGCGGAGTGCAGGTTCAGTCATACGCGGCTTGCGTCCTTTTGTTGTCGATGGCGCTACACCGTGCATGCCGGCATCGGAGCGAGCAAAGGCGCGGCCGGGCCGCCGGCGGGGCTTCGCTGCGTGGCCTCGCTGCGCGAGGCTGCCCTGCGGTGCTCGGTCTCGCGGCCCCGTCGCGGAACTCGCTGCGCTCAAACAACCGCGACGAGTCAGATCACGAGGCGCGCTGCGCGCGCGGTCCGCGAGCCCTGCGCTCCTCGGCGGCGCAGAGGCGCCCCGCCGGCGGCCCGCCCGCGCCTTTGCCAGGGCACCGTGGTGGTGTTCGCGACGGCAGGCCACCACGGGTGCCCGAGCGGCAGGCGCTAGCCGGGGCGGGCGATTTCTGGGGCGACGAGAAGCGCAGCGCCGGGGTCGGCGCGCAGCGCCGACCGCCCCAGCATGAGCCCGCGCCGGGTATCGCCTGCCGCGACCCGCTGAGCCTTCGCACGCACGGCGACACGCGAACGGCCGCAAAGGTCCGGAACTGGCCGGTCATGGCGAAGGTGGGTCGAGCAGCATGAACGCGAAAGCGCTGCACAACGACCTGCGCGCCTGGGCGCAACTGTCGCCGCTCGCGCTCGTGCTGCTGCTCTTCTTTGTTGCGCCGATCGTCGTCGTCATCGTCGCTAGCTTCCTGCAGGGTGACGGCTTCGGGGGCATGCAGGCGAGTTTCACGCTCGAGAACTACGCCACCGTGCTGGGCAACACGCTCACGCTCAGGCTCTACGCCAGCACGCTGAAATTCGCGCTGATCACCTGGGCGCTGACGCTCGCGATCGGCTTCTGGGTCGCGTACTTCCTGGTCTTCCACGTCCGCAGCCGGCTGCTCGCGATCGCGCTGTTCCTCGTCTGCACCGTGCCGTTCTGGACCTCGAACATCATTCGGATGATCTCGTGGATCCCGCTGCTGGGCCAGAACGGCCTGGTGAACCAGACGCTGATCGCCGCGCACGTGGTCGATCATCCGCTCGGCTTCCTGCTGTTCTCGGACTTCGCGGTCGTCGTCGCCTACGTGCACCAGCTGACGATCTTCATGATCGTGCCGATCTTCAATGCGATGTCGCGCATCGACAAGCGCACCGTCGAAGCCGCGCGTGACGCCGGCGCGAGCCGGCTCGATGTGATGCGCCTGATCGTCGTGCCGCTGTCCAAGAGCGGCATCGCGCTCGGTTCGATCTTCGTGCTCGCGATCGTGATGGGCGACTTCTTCGTCGTGAAGGTGATGAGTGGCGGCGGCTCTGCCTCGGTCGTCTCGGCTCTGTACGAGGACATCGCGGTGCTGCAGTACCCGCCGGCGGCCGCCAGCGCGGTGCTGCTGCTGCTGATCGTCGTCGTGCTGATCGCGCTGATCCTGCGCACGGTCGACGTGCGCAAGGAGATCGCGCAATGAGCCTGGTTGAACAGCGCAGGCCGTGGACCTTCTGGGTTCTCGCCGCGCTCTTCACCGCCTACGTGGCCGCGCTCTACGGCCCGATGCTGTGCATCTACGTGCTGTCGTTCCAGGACATCCGAGGCGGCCTCGTGTTCCCGATGAAAGGCCTGTCGCTGCACTGGTTCGTCGACCTGTTCACGCAGGTGCGTACCGGCGATGTCAAGGGCGGCTTCGAGCGCTCGATCGTGCTCGCGCTCGTCGTCACCGTGCTCACCGTCGTCGGCTCGTTCCTCGCCGGGCTCGCGTTCCGGCGGCGCTTTCGCTGCGACGGCGTCGTCTTCTATCTGATGATCGGCAGCCTGGTCGCGCCCGGGCTGGTGCTCGGCATCGGCGTCGGCCTGCTGTTCCAGGTGCTCGGACTGCCGGCGGGCTGGCTCACGTCGGCGCTCGGCGCGCACCTGAGCTGGACGCTGCCGTTCGGTGTGCTGGTGATGTTCGCGGTGCTGTCGCGGTTCGACCGCACCTGGGAAGAAGCGGCGCGCGACCTCGGCGCCTCGCGCTGGCAGACGGTGCGGCTGGTGGTCGTGCCGATCCTCGCGCCTGGGCTGCTCGCGGTCGCGCTGTTCGGCTTCACGCTGTCGTACGACGAGTTCGCACGTTCGCTGCAGACCTCGGGGCCGCTCAACACCTTGCCGCTGGAGATCTGGAGCATGACCCTGAACGTGACCTCGCCGTCGCTGTATGCGTTGGGCACCGTGACGACGCTCGCGTCGTTCGCGATCATCGCGCTGTGCCTCACGGTGATCGCCTTCATCAACCGGCGCCGCGCAGCGCTGCAGGCGGCGTGATGGCGAACCGCGGCGACATCGAACTGGCCGGCGTCTGGAAACGCTTCGGCGACACGACCGCGGTCGAGCCGGTGAACCTGAAGGTGCCCGACGGTGCGTACTGCTGCTTCCTCGGGCCGTCGGGCTGCGGCAAGACGACGATCCTTCGCATGATCGCCGGCCACGAAGAGCCGAGCGGCGGCGAGATCCTGATCGGCGGGCGCAACGTCGTCGGCCTGACGCCGGCCGAGCGCGGCACTGCGATGATGTTCCAGTCGTATGCGCTGTTCCCGCATCTGTCGGTGCGTGACAACGTCGCGTTCGCGCTGCGCGTGCGTGGCCGCTCGAAGACCGAGCGCTATCGCGCCGCCGACGCGATGCTCGAGAAGGTGCGTCTGACCGAGCTCGCGCACCGGCTGCCGGGCCAGCTGTCGGGCGGGCAGCAGCAGCGGGTCGCGCTCGCGCGCGCGGCGATCACCGAGCCTCGCGTGCTGCTGCTCGACGAGCCGCTCTCGGCGCTCGACGAGCAGCTGCGCATCCAGATGCGCACCGAGCTGCGCCGCATGCAGCGCGAGCTGGGCATCACCTTCATCCACGTCACCCACACGCAGCTCGAGGCGATCGCGCTCGCCGACCTGGTGGTGGTGATGGAGAAGGGCCAGATCAAGCAGGCCGGCCCGGCCCGCGAGGTCTACGCGGCGCCGAAGGACCGCTACGTCGCCGAGTTCCTCGGCGGGCAGAACGTGCTGTCCGGCCAGGTCGAGTCGGTCAACGGCGCGAGCTTCACGTTCAGCGCGCAGGACGCGCCTGGCATCGTCGTGCCGCTCGCCGGCAAGAGCCTCATCGCGAGAGGCGAGCACATCGACATCGCGGTGCGGCGCGACGACATCCGCCTGCGCCGCCCCGGCGCCGGCACCGACGCGCCGGGCTGGAACGCGGTTTGCACGCAGATCCACGCGATCGAGTACCAGGGCAGCTTCGTCAAGGTGATGCTCGATGCGAAGTCGGGCCGCGAGTTCGTCGCGACCATCCCGGAGCGCGAGTTCTTCGACGATCCGTTCGCGGTCGGCGACACCGTGCTCGCGAGCTGGATGGCGGAACGCTCGCGCCTGCTGGCCTGAAGACAACCGAGAGGCAAATCGATGCAGACGAACTTCACTCTCAACGGCAAGCCGGTGTCGACCGACGTCGCACCGTGCACGCTGGTCAGCGAACTGCTGCGCGAGCGGCACGGCCTGACCGGCACACACGTGGCCTGCGACACGAGCCAGTGCGGCGCGTGTGTCGTGCACGTGGACGGCGCGTCGGTGAAGAGCTGCACGATGCTCGCGGTCGCGCTCGAAGGCAGCCGCGTCACGACGATCGAGGGTCTCGCCGACGGCGCCGCACTGCACCCGATGCAGCAGGCCTTCACCGAGTGCCACGGCCTGCAGTGCGGCTTCTGCACGCCCGGCATGGTGATGAGCGCGGTCGACTACGCCCAGCAACACCCGCAGCCGACACCCGAGAGCATCAAGCGCTGGCTCGAAGGCAACCTGTGCCGCTGCACCGGCTACCAGAACATCGTCGCCGCGGTGATGCAGGGCACCGCGGCGATGCATGCAGCGCGGGGGCAGAAATGATGACTGTCGTTGGTCGAGTGTGCGCGGGCCAAGGCCACCGGGTGGCCGGCTGCGCTCATGTCCCCCGGGGCCGGCCTCGCCGGCCCCTCCTCCTTTACTTCGCGCAGCCGGCCACCCGGCGTCCTTGGCCCAGAACCACCGAGGCACGCAATGTTGAACTGCCAGAGCGGTGGCAGATCGGGCTGGCGGGGTGTTCTGCGCAGCGAAGTAAAGGAGGAGGGGCGGGCGCAGCCCGGCCCGGGGGACATGAGCGGAGCAGAGCACCCCGCCGGCCCGATCCCGCGCCAGCGCCCGAGCAGATGGAGAGACTGTCATGACATCGACCGGCATCGGCGCCTCTTTGCGCCGCAAGGAAGACCTGCGTTTCCTGACCGGCCGCGGCCAGTACGTCGCGGACGTGACGCTGCCGAACATGCTGATGGGCGCCTTCTTGAGGTCGCCGCACGCACACGCACGCATCAAGGCGATCGACATCAGCGCGGCGCGTGCGATGCCCGGTGTCGCCGCGGTGCTGACCGGCGCCGAGCTGCTCGCCGACGGCGTCGGTGGCCTGCCCTGTGCGTGGCCGGTGGTCGGCAAGGGCGGCGTGCCGTGCAAGGAGCCGACGCATCCGGCGCTCGCGCAGGGCAAGGTGCGCTGCGTCGGCGATGCGGTCGCGTTCGTCGCGGCCGAGACGCTTGAGCAGGCACGCGCGGCGGCCGAGGCCATCGAGGTCGATTACGAGCCGCTGCCAGCCGCGGTCGGTGTGCTGGATGCGCTCAAGCCCGGCGCGCCGGCGGTGTTCGACGACATTCCCGACAACCTGTGCGGCGACTGGGAGCTCGGCGACCGCGCGGCCACCGAGGCCGCGTTCAAGAAGGCGACTCACGTCGCGCGCATCAGCCTCGTCAACAACCGCTTGGTCGGCAACCCGATGGAGCCGCGCGCCGCGATCGGCGACTACGACCCTGCGCGCGGCAAGCACACGCTGTGGACGACGAGCCAGTTCCCGCACATCGTCAAGCTGCTGATGGGCAACTTCGTGCTGAACATCCCGCAGCACAAGCTGCGCGTGGTCTCGCCCGACGTCGGCGGCGGCTTCGGCGTCAAGCAGTTCCACTACGCCGAGGAGGCGGTCGTCACCTGGGCCGCGAAGCGGCTCGCGCGGCCGGTCAAGTGGGTCTGCGAGCGCAGCGAAGGCTTCGTCTCCGACGCCCACGGCCGCGACCACGTCACCGAGGCCGAGCTCGCGCTCGACGAGCGCGGCCGCTTCCTCGCACTGCGCGTGCAGACGATCGCGAACATGGGCGCATACCTGTCGACCTTCGGGCCGAACATCCCGACCAACCTGTACGCGCCGCTGCTCGCCGGTGTCTACACGACGCCGGCGATCCACTGCGAGGTCAAGCTCGTCTTCACGAACACCTTGCCGGTCGACGCCTACCGCGGCGCCGGGCGGCCCGAGGCGACCTTCGTGCTCGAGCGCCTGGTCGACGTCGCGGCGATCGAGATGGGCATCGACAAGGCCGAGATCCGGCGCCGCAACATGATCGGCGAGTACCCGTACCAGACGCCGGTGATGATGTGCTACGACAGCGGCGACCCGCGCGGCTGCCTCGACCGCGCGTTGACTGCCGCCGACTGGGCCGGCTTCCCGGCACGCAAGGCCGCGTCGGCGCAGCGCGGCAGGCTGCGCGGCATCGGGCTGTGCACCTACGTCGAGGCGTGCGGGCTCGCGCCGTCGCGCATCGCGATCAGCCTGGGCGTGCGCGGCGGCCTGTTCGAGAGCTCGACGGTGCGTGTGCACCCGACCGGCCACGTGACGGTGCTGATGGGCACGCACAACCACGGCCAGGGCCACGAGAC
>Ga0075366_10000246_pt1 | contig 23769 bp, 22 predicted proteins | sample EndMethybrTD3031_FD_72351 | JGI IMG/M metagenome (GOLD analysis project Ga0075366, IMG submission 72351) | Populus endosphere microbial communities from Tennessee, USA - Endosphere MetaG P. TD hybrid TD303-1 | ecosystem: Host-associated > Plants > Roots > Endosphere | place: USA: Tennessee...
GCCGAGCGCAGCAGCCCGCAACGCAGCGCCCCGGCCGCGCGTCCGGCTGGCCAGGCCGGCAAGCCGGCCCCGAAGTCGTCGACCGGCTTCGACAACATGGACGACGACATTCCGTTCTAGCGAGCGGTCAACCGGTTTTGTGAAGTTCCAGGGGGCCGAGCGCTCCCTGAATATAGGCGTCCCGCTTGATTCGAAGAGGGGGAGGAGTTCCGTCAGGATTCCTCCCCCTTTCTTCTTGTTCGGTGGAATTTTTGAGCGGTTCACTTTGTTGTCAAGTTTCTCGCTTCCTGCCCCGGCAATTCCCCATCTGACTGGCCTCCTGGAATACTCATCGGAGCTGCTTCAACGCATAACGCGTATTGCGTAAGTCCTTGATAACAAAGGGGAAAGTTGTCATTCAGTGATCGTCCCGCTTCATACTGCGGGGCCTTCACGAGGAATATCAGTGCAGATGCCACCCCCGCTTGTCAGTTTGAGCGCTCGCCGCGGCAGTGCGCAAAGTAGCGCAATGCTCCAGCGTCGGATCCTTGGGCTCCCGGGTTCGCTTAAGGGCCGCAGCGGCGCAATTGGCCGTTCAATCGGATTCCCGGTTCCGGTGTAGTCATGGAAGGCGCGAGCCCTTTCATCATCCGGCGCGTTGTCTTCGGTGGCCCTGGCAACGCCGGGGAACGGATGCCGTTCCTCCTTCATCGCGATACCAAGCTACCAGTCACGAGACCTATGGAATGGGCGCTCGCCTCGCGGCGGGGCCGCGGTGTTGCGGCCAACACCATCGAGCGCGAACTCGGCGATGTCGGCCTGGCCGAGGAGTGGTTTCGCAAGGAGGGGCTGTCCCTCGCCGACCCGCTGGCCTTCGTCGAGTTGTTCACGCCAAACAGGATTGAAGCGTCGCTGCGGCCATGGCTTGAGCGTGACTTCTCCAGACGCAAGGTCGTGAAGATCGCGGTGGGTTCGAGCGAGATCAAGATGCGGCTCGACACCATCGGCGAGTACGTGGATTGGGTACTGCGCGACGCCCAATCGGCTTTCTCCGTTCGGACGCAACCAGCACAGGTGCTTGCCTTCTCGAGGCAGCGTGACACGATCGCCGCAGCTCTGAAGGATGTCACCCCGAGCAGATCCCCTGCGGTGGATACGGAGGGGCTAAGCGATCAACAGGTACACGCGCTCTTGGACCTGATCGATCCGAGGAACACGCTGTGTCCATGGGGTCGCGGCAACCCCAGCGCGGTCGCCGCCGTCCGCCACAGAAACCAGGCGATCGTCCTCCTGATGCTGTCTTTCGGCATCCGCCGCGGCGACCTCCTCAAACTCTGTGTCGGTGATGTGATGACGCACTCCAACGAGCCATTCCTTCAAGTGCGACGCCGGCCGGACCATCCAGACGATCCGCGCAAGTACGAGCCAAACGCCAAGACGCAGGAGCGGATGCTCCCGCTCGACCGATTCCTTGTGCGAACGCTGGACGACTACGTCCTCAAGTGGCGCAAGACGTTTCCCAACGCCAAGAGAACACCGTACCCGCCCTACTCGTGCTGCGTGTGCGATCGGTACCAACCGTTCACCGACTCGCTCAACCTGCACGAGCAGATGCTCGACCACCTGTTGGATCGCCGCGAGGCAATGCGCCTCGATCCTCTCGGCATGGACAGGATTGCAGTCCAACTCGATGAGGTCGTGTACGGCTGCGCCCAAGTGATTGAACTCATCCGCGGTCACGACGCCCATGACAAACAATAGAAGGACTTCACCCACTCCACCTGCCGTCAGACGGAGCGATGGCCGCCGCGCGAGCAGCAAGAAGGTGCGCTATCTCAGCGTCGTGCTTGATAACTGCGAACTGAACATCGAGGCGCTGGTCGAAAGGGCCAGATCATGCTCGGCCTTCGGCCCGATCGACTGGAGCGCGGCAAGTTGGGATGTAGATGCCTCCGAGACGACGAAGCGATCCCACAAACAGCGACGAGCGGTTCTGCACTTCACTCAGCACCGACGCTCAGGGGAGCCGAGAGGCGGTGGACACGTCGGGGAGCCGTTCGACAACCGGAACGACTTCGCCGACATCGTCAAGGCACTTGTCCGGTGCCGCAGGGAAGCTGGTGGCCAGAACTACATCAATCAGACGGAGATCATTCGCGCATTCCGATACCTGTATGACGAGGTTGGCGACCGAGATCACGACCTCAGAGCTGTGACGCGCGAGCACCTTGATCGTGCGGCCACAGCAATCAAGGAGCGCGAGACGCCGGTCTCGGCGTACAAGCAGATCGAACGGCTGGAGGAGGTGGCACGCCTCATCGACGAAAACGGCCTCGCTGCGGTACGCCTGGAATGGCACTGCAGCTTCAAGCGCCGCCCCTCCTCCATGAGCGATAGTCGACTCGAGGACGCGGCCGCCGCCGAAGCCCGCGATTCGAAGCTGCCCCAGGATGGGATCATCGAGGCCATCGGCGAGCTGTACACGACGATCCCGAAGGAGTGTTGGGCGGATCGAATTCGCGTGTGTTTCGTCTCGATCCTGGTTATGACCGGCCTCCGCATCGGCGAACTGCTCACGCTCCCGGCAAAGCGGGTGCAGACCGAATCCGAAACCGGCCGCAAGTACCTCGTCTACTACCCAGAGAAGGGAACGCCGCCGGACAAGAAGTGGTTGATGACGGCCAGCGGCGAGCTGGTCGAAGAGATGGTGGACGAACTGCTGGAGTTGACCGCGCCGGCACGCTCCGTTGTGGCTTGGCTCCATCTGCACCCCGGGGACGTCTACCTGGATGGCATCGATTCGCCTACCAGGCATCTATCTCTTCGCGAGGTGGCGGTCCTCGTGGGGTTCGATGCCAATGCAACCAACGGCGACGTCTCGACATTTCTTCGCTCGCGAGGACTGCCCGTTGCTGTTTCCGGCGCAACCCGCGTCTCTGTGCGCGAGTTGATGGATGCTCTAGCGAAGGACCGATTCGACGCGCCGGTCACCGTCGTCAAGAACAGCGGCGAGGTGCTCCATCTCAAGGACGCCCTCGCTTGCGTCTTTCTTAACGCGTTCCATCTCGGTCGCAAGACTTTGAAGTACGTGGCTGCGCCAATTGGCGAAGGGCAGATCGCGGCCTTCTTGGGAGGTCACAAGGGTGTTAGCTCCGTGTTCGAGCGATACGACATCCGTGCTCCCGACGGCTCGCCCCTCAGGGTGTCGAGTCACGCGTTCAGGCATTGGCTCAACGATCAACTCGACCGTGGTGGGCTGTCGGATCTTGAGCAAGCCCGCTACTTCGGTCGCAAGTATGCGAAAGACAACCGGGCATATCAGCACATGACACAAGCTGATCGGGCGCGGCGCGCGCGAACCGAGCTGCGAAACGGCAACTTGCTTGGACCGGTCGCGGACATCGCCGCGCGCGTACCCATCGATCGCCAGGAGGCCTACCTGGAGGCCAGAGTCCGTGCTGTACATGTGACGCCGGGCGGCCTGTGCCTGCATGACTTCTCAAGCTCGCCGTGCCCGAACCACATGGCGTGCAAGAACGGTTGCGGCGACTTTCACTGGGTGCGTGACGATGCGGTTCAAGTCCAGGAACTCAAGTTCGAAGAGTCAGTGGTGGCAATCGCGCTCGAGGCCGCCAAGGCCGAGGTGGACGAGGGCGCCTGGGGCGCAGACAGCTGGGTGATGCACAACCAGGAGAAGCTGACGCAGATTCGGCGTTGCTTGACCGATTGTGGTGGCTCCTGTCGCGCTGGTGGCAATGCCTAGGTCCGTTCCCAAGATGAGCGGGGCCGATGTCCAGTATGCGGTGAGGGAACTGCAGGCGTGGGGCGAGGGCCAGCGAGGCGCAAAACTCACTTGGCAGCTCATGGAGAAGGTCACTGGTTTCAGGCGTCAATCGCTGAGCAAGAGGACCGAGATCAAGAATGCGTTCAATGCCGCCAAGGACTCCCTGAGCGTGGGTCGGCCGGCTAGGCGGCCTCGCGCCGACGACTATCTGGAACAGCGGCTGCAGAGTCTCCAGGCGGAGCTAGAACTCTACAAGCAGTATGAGCAGGAGAATCTTGAGCGATGGGCTCGGATCGCCTATCACTGTCGAGGCAAGGGCTTCAGCATCGATGACTTGGACAAGCCGCTTCCACCCGTGCAGCGGAAGTAAACGATGGGACCCGGCCATGCGAAGGGGTGCATGAACCGTCCACGCGTGGCCGTTGGCTGTGCGGCTCCTCCGCACGCATCAACAGTGGCAGAGATCGTTTGCACCAGCTAGTTCGAACTCACTCCTTGGTCGACGAAAGTTCCGCCAACTCACGCGCGATCCGGGAGAACAGCCGACTTGACTCGTTTGGCGTTGGCTTGGTCAGGTATGCCATGGCCATCAATGTCATGGGATGGAGGTCGAGGGCTGCCGCCAGCTCCGCAACCTTCCCGATTGTTGGTTGCTTTACTCCACGCTCCAAGGCGCTCACGTAGGTCCTGCCGCTCACCTCATCCAGAGCTTCCTGTGCCTTACCCCGCGCGAGGCGCGCGAGTCGAAGCGCCCTCGGGAAGTCTGGTTTCAGGATGCGGGTCATGTCGGAGGCAAATCAACCTCCGTATTGCCTCATGTTGCATCCTTTAGGGCCACACCCTATAGGGTTCAGCTATGGTTGCCCCTCAGGGGGTCGTGCGGCGTGGCCGACGCGGAACGGTCTTCCTCGGAAACACGTTCAGCCCCACCCAGGCAAGGTCGGGATCTTGTCGGCCGACTCGGAGAAAGTGCTCTATCGCGGACAACGCCAGTTCAAAGGGAACGAACAGCTGCGCGGGCCAGAGCTCTCCGGTCTTGCCACCGAGTTCGAGGTAGACCTCGGGTTCAGACAACGACGCAGACTCGGCAAGAATGCAGGACCTCGAGTCAACCGTTTCATAGCACTGGACCACGTAACCCGCGCCTTCGGACTCCCAGCCGACACTCATGCGAGGAAACTGCCAATGCCCGTCTGCTGCGGGCTCCGTGTCTGGGAAGAACTGCAGGCCCTCCAACTGTCCCCTCGCCTGCAGGTCCCAAAGTTCCTTGGACACGTCTTCTCGAGCGATGGGATGTCCATCGAAGCCTGACATTCTCTCGATCTTGAAGTTGCACCGAGTGTTCACTGCAGACGCCCCTTGGCTGCCGAGCCGTCTAGCGCCTCGGCTAGGCCGGCGGGGATCACGCCGAGCTGTTCGTCAGTCTCCGGTTCGCCGAGCACGAAGTAAGTCTGGCCGGCGCAATGTCGGCATCGATTCACCGTTCTGGCTGGTCTTCTGGCACGAGGGACGATTCGTGCCACACGGCTTGCAGATCGACGAGTTCGTCCGGTGACCCGTGATAGTCAATTGAATCGCAGAGCCGAACCCCCGTGTCCGACTCGAAGATCGGGATAAGGCGATCGGGATTCTGAGGGTCCCGACCGAGCCAAAGACGCGACACGAGCATGGTCCGCCATCCTCCATTGCTGGGTCGAACCAGTTGAATCGACAGCACCGTGTCTTGCTCGCCAGAGGCAATCGAGACCATGTCGGTGGACCATGAAACCAGCAGGTCGCGCACGAACTTCTCGTCGCCCTCCGCGACAGCGAGCGACACGATGTACCACTGGACGCGCGATGTCACCTCCATGGCCCGCCAGTAGGAATAGCCCGGTGCAGCGATGACGGGCGGTACATGGTGCGCGTAGGCTCGTGGTGCTCCGAACATCGGTTTGACTCCTATAGGATTCACTGGCACAAGTCTACAGGGATTGGTCCCCAGCACGGAGCGGGGTGGCACTCTTCCTCGCGGGCCCGGACCTCGGGTCCAATCAAACATCCCTGGTTGTCACTTCTTTTCAGGCGCCATAAGCGCACTTTGAGGTCGACCAAGTCAAGGGCATATGGCTCACGCCATGAGCCATTGACCTACTAAGCTGCTCGACAGCTGAGGCAGGCGTAGTCAACCACGACAGGGACAACTCCTGTAGGTAGGCGGTGGGCCCACCGTTACACTGGCACACGCACTTCGCGATGCGCGAACGCGTGTCATCGGTGGCGGTTCTATGGGGGGGGGCAGCGCTGGAGCGCACCAGGGATCGTCCTTGAAACTTGAAACATGAATGCAGTTCCTGTAGTCGATCTGTTCGCCGGGCCTGGGGGCCTCGGTGAAGGGTTCGCGTCCATGGTCGATTCGGCCGGACGCCCGGTCTTCGACCTGGTCTTTTCGGTCGAGAAGGACGCGACCGCTCACAGCACGCTGCAACTGAGGGCAGCGTTCAGGAAGCTCCGCGCCGCCAACCAACTGAAGGACTACCTCGACTACGTCCAGGGCAAGATCAGCTATGGCACGTTTGCGGGCGTGCCAATCGTGCGCGACGCTCTCGCTATCGCAGCCGAGGAATGTCGAAACCTCGAATTGGGTGCCTGCAACGTTTCTGCGCTCGATCGAGACATTCGATCGGCTTTGAACGGGAATCCCGATTGGCTTCTGATTGGCGGGCCGCCGTGTCAAGCTTATTCGCTCGTTGGAAGGGCCCGGCGAGCAAACGATGTCAATTTCGAGGACGACGAGAAGCACTTTCTCTATCGCGAGTACCTGAGAATCATTCGGGTACACAAGCCCGCCGTCTTCATCATGGAGAACGTGAAGGGCCTGCTCTCTTCAAGTCATTCCGGAAATTCGATGTTTGCGAGGATCCTGCGGGATCTGTCCGCGCCCGCGAAAGGGCTGGGCTATGAGATTCGATCGCTGGTGAAGGCGGGATATGGCGCGGAACTGGAACCCGTCGACTTCGTCATCGAGTCCGAGCGCTACGGCATTCCGCAAACTCGACATCGAGTCATCCTCCTGGGTGTGCGCAGCGACTGGGCTGCTCGCAAGCATGAACTGCTCCAGGAGTGTCCCTCGTTGGTCGACCTCGAGTCGGTCATCGGCGGTCTGCCCAAGATCCGAAGCAAGCTGTCTCGGGAGCCCGATTCCCCACAAGCTTGGCATGCTGCGATCTCCCGTGCACCTTCCTTCCTGAAAGGTTGGGGAGTTGGCGCCGAACGGCAGATCGTCGCCGACATGAAGGTCAACGCCCGGCTAGCCGGCGAGCTGCGGAGTCCGGGCGCACCGTTCATCGAGACGCGGGCGGTCGCAGGGGGGATGACGGACCGATTGCGCAAGTGGATCCTCGACCCAAATCTCGGTGGCGTCCTCCAGCACGAGTCGCGGCCCCACATGGCCTCGGATCTCGCACGCTACATGTTTGCCGCCACGTTCACGCAGTCGCTTGGCTACATGCCGCGGCTAAACGTCTACCCTCCCGGGTTGCTTCCGGACCACGCAAGCGCGACCGCGGCCGAGGGCAGTGACCTGGCCTTCAAGGATCGCTTTCGCGTGCAGGCGGGTGGGCCCTCGACCACCATCATGTCCCACATCTCGAAGGACGGTCACTACTACATCCACCACGATCCGGTCCAGTGCCGCAGCTTCACCGTGCGGGAGGCGGCGCGTCTGCAAACCTTCCCGGACAACTACTTTTTCGAAGGGGGGCGCACTCAGCAGTACGTGCAGGTTGGCAACGCAGTCCCGCCGCTGCTGGCGCACCAGATCGCCCAGTCTGTTGCCGGTCTCTTCAGCTGGTCCGGGGCCATGAAGGGATCGCGTCAACCGCAGGCGCTCCACGGCGAGATGGTGCCCCTCGCCTAGCCCACATGCACGCTGGCGCCGAACCGCAACAGCTGCCAGCTCGATCGGTCCGGCCTATCGGACCGCTGTTGAAGCTCGCTGCGGTTTCCGGTGCTACGGCCGCAGTGCTGGCGCGACTTCGCAAGGGTGACGACGTCAACGGCGTCGACGATCGTGGCCGCACTGCGCTGCTGCTTGCATGCGCTCGCGGACACGTCGAGTGTTGTCAATCGCTGCTCGATGCCGGAGCGAACCCCTTCGCTGAGGACGACGAGGGAAACAGCTTCGTGTCCGTCGCCTCCAAGTCCGGAGCGGAGCACATGCGAGCCCTTGCGCAGCGCATCGCCTCCGGCAAGGGCGCGCCAGAATCGGCACAGCAGGAGCAAAGCCATAAGGATGCCGAACAGGGGCACCCCGATGGCGCGGTGTCGATCCACGACAGCGAACTCCGACACGTCGGCGAAGATGCAGCAGCGCCGGGCCTCGACGAATGGATCGCAGACGGCGCGTCCACCCCGCCGACCCATGATCCGACGTGCGTCGACGCCAGCATCGACTTCCACCGTGCCTTGTCGGGACACAAGCCGATCGACCGGGACGAAGACTGGTCCGAGGTCGATGTCGTCTTGCCGGAGCCGGCCGCGCTCAGCGTCAAGCTGACCGATCCTGAGCTGCGATCGGCCGTGGCCCGCCTCGTCGCGGTGGCGTTGGACGTCGGGTGCGTGCCGCCAGAAGAAGTCATCGCGGCGGCCACGCTCTTCCCGTGCGAGGAGACCGGCCCAGACCCCGATGTCGTCCGTCGCCTGGAAACGCTGATCGGCGTGCTTGGCGGGGTCGTCGAGGACGGCGCTTGGGAGGTTGCTCAGGAGGTTGGCGACACGAACGCTCCTCTCGACGAGGAGACGGAGGCGGCGCTTGACTACTTCGCTGCGCTGTCCTCCACGCGACACGACGCTCTTCGGGTTTACTGGCGCGAGACCCAGACAACCGACTTGCTCACCGCAGACCGGGAGTTGGAGCTTGGTGCAGCGGTTGATGCTGCCCGAAGCGACGCGCTGGCTGCAATCGCGCGCAACCGTGACTCCGCAAAGCTGCTCGAGATGCTTGCGCAGCGAGAGGGAGAAGTGGAAGGCTCGGACACCAGTGAAGAACTGGCAATGCCCGCACAGCTCGGAAGCGCTGAGCGGCGGGATGTCGTGCGCGATCAGGGCGAGACGCCCGATGAGCCCAGTCGCTTCACCGTGTCAGCCACCGATCAGGAGGACGCCGCTCAAGACGTCGATCGAGCGTTTGTGACGGAGCAGAGGCTGCGTGAGCTGGGAGAGGCGCTCCGGCGGTCATCGGATACGCGTGATATCGGCGCGGAAGTTCTGGCGGCTGCGGCCCGCCTGCGTGCCGCGCGCGACGTCCTGGTGGTCTCCAACCTGCGGCTGGTCATATCCATTGCTCGCAAGTACACGTGGAGCTCAATGTCCTTTGCCGATCTTGTCCAAGAGGGCAATCTCGGCCTCATCAAGGCTGCGGAGAAGTTCGAGTACCGACGGGGCCTGCGTTTCTCGACGTACGCCACCTGGTGGATCCGCCAGGCGGTGAGCCGTGCGATTGCCGACCAGGCGCGGATGATCCGCGTTCCGGTGCACATGCTCGAGACACTCCACAAGGTCCACACGCTCGCGAAGAAGCTGGAACAGCGCCAAGGAAGGTTCCCGTCTGCCAGCGTCCTGGCCCAGAGCCTCGACATGACCGAGCGCGAAGTGCGCAGGGCGCTGGCTGTACCTGAAGAGCCTCTTCGCGTTGGCGCGCTCGACGAGACAGGCATAAATGCCTGTGACGTCGAAGGGACCGCCGATCCTTCGCCGACGCCTGAAGAAGCCCTTGAGCTGACGTCAATGCGACAGGCAATCCGTCGCCAGCTGGACGGTTTGAAGCCCAAGGAGTCCCTGATCCTCCGGATGAGGTTCGGCATTCCCGATGGTGACGATCACACGCTGGAAGAAGTCGGCTTGAGGCTTGACGTGACTCGGGAACGAGTGCGGCAGATCGAGGCCAAGGCGCTGAAGAAGTTCCAGCATCCGGCTCGACTCCCATTCTTCAGGGTGCTGGCCGGGTTGCCGGAGAAGGCGGAGGGGGAGGTCGTGGCGGATGGCGAGTGACGAGCTGACCCCGATGGGTCGATCTGCGCCGCCCCGCGCGGCCCTGCTGGTCGAGGCTCTTCGCGGTCTCGGCTACTCGACGGCGACGGCCCTGGCCGACATCGTCGACAACAGCATTGCAGCCGAGGCATCGAGGGTCGACATCTCGTTTGTCTGGAACGGCGAGAGCAGCTACATCACGCTCCTCGACGACGGCGCAGGCATGTCCGACGCCGAACTGGAGAGAGCAATGCGGCTCGGCGAGATCGATCCTCTCGGGCCGCGATCCCAGGGTGACCTCGGCCGCTTCGGCATGGGCCTCAAGACCGCGTCATTCTCGCAGTGCAGGCGCCTGACTGTTGCCAGCAAGAAGAGTGGCGAGCAGTGCGAGAACTGCCTGCGCTGGGACCTCGACTACCTTGCCGCAGCAAAGGACCACGGCTGGATCCTGCTCGAGGGGGCCGCTCCCGGGTCCGAGGGTCTGCTGGGTGCGCTGCGCGAGAAGTCACGAGGAACGGTCGTCCTCTGGGAGGTTCTCGATCGGGTCGTGACGGCCGGCTATCGTGAGCAGGACTTCGTGGATCTCATTGATCGCGTCGAGTTCCACCTCGGCATGGTGTTTCACCAGTTCATTGCAGGCAGCGCGCGCAGAGTCGCGATCTACCTGAATGGAAGACCGGTACCGGCCTGGGATCCGTTCATGACCTCCCACACGGCGACCTGGTCGTCGCCGGAAGAAGTCGTCGTCGCCCCAAGCGGTCCGGTCGTCGTCCAATGCCACGTGCTCCCGCACCGAGACCGGTTGGATGAGAAGCAGATTGCGCGTGCAGGCGGTCCTGATGGATGGACGTCCCACCAGGGCTTCTACGTCTATCGGAACAAGCGCCTCCTCGTGGCGGGCAGCTGGCTGGGCCTTGGTCGGGGGAGGCCGTGGACCAAGGAGGAAGCATTCCGCCTTGCGCGGATCCGGCTCGAACTCACGAACGGTGCCGATGCGGACTGGAAGATCGACATCCGGAAGGCTGTTGCCCGACCGCCCGTTGCCCTTCGCGAGAGGTTGACCAGGCTGGCCGAGGACACCAGGGAGCGGGCGCGACGCGTCTTCGCGCACCGTGGCCAGGTCAACCGGCCCGGCGGTGGCGGGGTGCCGGTCGAGGAAGCCTGGCGGGCCGAACACACGAAGGCAGGCGTGCGCTACCGCATCGACGAAGGCCACGCCGCTGTGCGCGCTGTCCTCGAGCAGGCCGGCGACCTCGAGGCGCAGATCCGGATGATGTTGAGAGTCATCGAGGAGACCGTTCCGGTCCAGCGCATCTGGCTGGATACCACCGAGGCAACCGAGACGCCTCGCACCGGCTTTGCGGTAGATCCGCCCGCTGACGTCCTCGCCGTGCTGAATGAGCTGTATCGCGGCATGGTGCTCAGGCGAGGCATGGCACCGGAGGTCGCCAAGGAAAGGCTGCGTCGAACGGAGCCGTTCCATCGGTTCCCCGATCTGATCGACCAACTGCCAGACGAGATGCCCCGGGAGTGATCAATGGCAACAATGTCCGAAGAGAACCAGCAGAGAGTGGTCAAGCTCGTGCAGGAGATGCTTCTCAGCGAGGAAGATCGATCTGCAATCACGCCGACGCTTATCGAGTCGAAGATCGAGCTCGTCCTCCAGATGATGCCCAAGTGGCGCGACGGCCTGGACAAGGATCTGGTCGTCGATGAGCTGATCCGGCGATTCAGCGTCTGGATCGGCCAGGACACGACGCTGAAGAGCGATGCCGGGCACGTGCCGTGGCTCAACGCCTCCCGCAAGAAGGGCTGGCGGTACTGGCGACGCTACGACGAGTGGCTCGAACGGAAGATGTCGCGCGCTGCCATCGATGCGCTTGACCGTTCGACGGACAGCATCCTCGGTTTCCTGGAGGATCCCCAGCGGGATGGCCCTTGGGACCGTCGCGGTCTGGTCGTTGGCCACGTACAGAGCGGCAAGACCGGCAACTACTCGGGTCTTATCTGCAAGGCGGCCGACGCCGGATACAAGATCGTCATCGTCCTCGCAGGCCTGCACAACAACCTCCGATCCCAGACGCAGGTTCGTCTGGACGAAGGCTTCCTCGGCTACGAGACCAGCCCGATTCCCGAGAACCTGGCGCCGATCGGTGTGAGCGAGATCGACAGCGACCAGGCAATCCGTCCGAACTTCGCAACCAACCGCTCGGAGAAGGGGGACTTCAGCACGAGCGCGTCGCGCAACCTCGGCATCTCGCCGGAGCAGCGCCCATGGCTGTTCGTGGTGAAGAAGAACAAGACGGTACTCGAGCGGCTGCTGCGGTGGATCAACAACCACGTGGCAAACACGCACGACCCCGAATCGGGCAGGCGCCTGGTAACGCATCTTCCGCTGCTTCTCGTCGATGACGAGGCCGACCATGCTTCGGTGGACACGGGAGAGCTCGTTCTCGACAGCGACGGACGCCCTGACGAAGACCACCAGCCGACCGCCATCAACAGCCGTATCAGGCGGATCCTCGCTGCGTTCTCGCGCTCCGCGTACGTCGGATACACGGCGACGCCGTTCGCGAATATCTTCATCCACGAGCGCGCGGAAACCCAGGAGGAAGGGCCTGACATATTCCCGTCGTCCTTCATCATCAACCTGGCTGCGCCCTCAAACTACATCGGCCCGGCGCGCGTGTTCGGCCTCACCACGCCCGAGGGAAGGAAGGGCGGACTTCCGCTTGTCAGAACGGTCACCGATCACACTGGTGAGGATGGCAAGAGCGGCTGGATGCCGACGGGGCACAAGAACGGTCATCTGCCGTCGACGGAGCTGCCTGCATCGCTGTTGGCGGCCATCGACGCCTTCATGCTTGCCTGTGCAGTCCGGCTGCTCCGAGGCCAGCAGGGCGAGCACACCTCAATGCTCATCCACGTCACTCGGTTCAACTCCGTGCAGAACGCGGTGCACGTACAGGTGCAGGAGCATGTGCGGCAGACGAGCCAGCGAATTCTCCGTCGTGTCGGGCACGAGCCCATCCTCGAGCGCATGTCCAAACTGTGGGCGACCGACTTCGAGCCGACCACGGCGGCAGTGATTGCGAGCGGCATCGATCCCGTCGAGCTGACGCGGGTCGATTGGGAACACGTGCTGAAAGTCCTTCCGGACGCGATCGAGGACATCGACGTCCGAACCATCAACGGCACGGCAAAGGACACGCTGGACTATTCCGAGAAGCGGGACATCGGCCTGAAGGTGATCGCCATCGGAGGCGACAAGCTCGCGCGTGGGCTCACGCTGGAAGGACTGTGCGTGAGCTACTTCCTTCGCGCATCGAAGATGTACGACACTCTGATGCAGATGGGACGTTGGTTCGGCTACCGACCCGGCTACCTCGATCTCTGTCGCCTGTATACGACCAGCGACCTTGTCCGCTGGTTCGGGCACATCGCCGACGCCTCAGAGGAATTGCGTGAGGAGTTCGATCTGATGGCCGCCGCAGGGGCAACGCCGCGCGAGTACGGATTGAAGGTCCAGTCGCATCCCGTATTGATGGTGACGTCCCGGCTCAAGATGAGAGCAGCAAAAAACCTGCTGCTCTCGTTCAGCGGGCAGCTCGTCGAAACGGTTGCGCTGTATCGCGATCCCGGCGTCCTCGTCAAGAACGTCGACGCGGCGAAGGACCTGCTGCGAGGTCTGCCCCAACCGGAGGTCGATCCGCGGCGTCGGCGAGGGGAGGCGACGCAGAAGTGGGAAGGCTATCTCTGGAACAACGTGCCCGCATCGCGGGTCATCAGCTTCCTGGCGGCCTACAAGACGCACCCCGACGCGTACAAGGTCAACAGTCCGCTCCTTGCGCAGTTCGTCGAGTCGCTGGTGTCGGCCGGCGAGCTGACGCACTGGACCGTTGCCCTGATCGGCGGCGGCGAGGGGGCGACCATCGAACTTTCGGATGGCCTGCCCCTGAGCATGCTCAAGCGTGCCCAGAGCGGAGACCGTGAGGGGCGGTACTCGATCGGAAGACTGCTGTCGCCACGCGACGAAGCCATCGACCTCGAGGATGCCGAGTGGCAGGCAGCACTCGCGCTCACGCGCGCGGCGGCCCACGCAGATCCGGGCAGGCAGAAGACCGACAAGGAGCCGGATACACCGAACGGACCGGCGATCCGGAAGGTTCGGGGCTTCGGTGCTGAGGGGGTCGCGGCCCATCCCGAGCGCGGGTTGCTGCTCATCTACGTCCTCGACCCGGCAAAGGCAGATGCCGGGTTTCCGTCGGACATGCCGCCGGTGATCGCCTTCGGCATCAGCTTCCCGGGCAGCACGACGGGCCTCAAGGTGGAATACAAGGTCAACAACGTACTCTGGGAGCAAGAGTATGGACCGGCAGAGTGAGGGCGCCGGGCTGCGAGCGGCCTGGCGAGCGCTTGCCGGCGGTGACCAGACCGAAGGATGGCGGACGATCAGCGTCGCTTCGCCGGGAACATGCCGAATCGTCGCAGGTAGAAGGTTCCCCGAGAACGAGGAATCTCTTCTCATCGGATTCAGCACGGCAGTCGTCCCACCGACGGATCAGCTGCCGCGCGGGCGCGGGTTTCACGTCAGTCGGGCCGACGTCACCGCCACGGGGCTGCAAGGGTCGTGGATCGCTGTCTCGAAAAAGGCGACCGGCAGTCTCGATCTGTTCGAGCTCATGGCCGAGGACTTGGTCGGGTCGGTATCCGCACAGCAGGGTCGCGACGAGCAGCGTGCGCTCCAGTTCGTGCTGGCCCGCATCAGGGCGTGGCAGGACTTCATGCAGCGCGAGGGAGACGGAGTCCTAAGCGCCGAGGCGGAGCTTGGCCTCATGGGCGAGCTGCATGTCCTGTCGCAGGTTCTGGATGCGGCCAGCGACCTCTACGCAGCAGTGGATGCATGGAAGGGCCCGCTTGGAGGCTTGCAGGATTTCTCAATCGGTCAGGGTGCGATGGAAGTGAAGGCGACAGCGGCGCCGGTCGGGTTTCCCGCGCGCATCGGTTCGCTGATGCAGCTGGATGACTCACTGGTGCGTCCACTCTTTCTGGTGGGCGTCCGCCTCGCCGTCGCCGCGGGCGGCCGCACTCTGCCGGAGTCGATCGCGGCGATCAAGGAGGCGCTCAAGGACGAGCCGGTGGCACTTCGCCTTTTCGAGACCAGATTGCTTCATGCAGGGTACCTCGAATCCGCGAGGGAGCACTATGTGAGACGCTTCAGCATCGATGAGGTGATCGCTCTGAGAGTCGCTGAGACCACGCCGAGGCTGACCAGAGCCAACGTCCCGGCTGCCATCAGCGATGCGCTGTACGAGCTCGATCTCAGCCTGATTTCCGAAGGGCGAACAACACTGACGGACACGTTGGCGGTACTGGGAGGCCGCTAGACATGGAACTGCCGGACTTTCTGAAACAGACGCAGGCCGAGGTCAAAGCCGAGATCGGGGAGCGCATGGGCGTCGCTGGCGGCGCGTACCCGTACCCGGAGTCCGTCTTCGCCGAGGTGGTCATGCAGCACATGTCGGAAGTCGGCATGACATTCGACTATGAGGTCTGCCACTACGCGGCGCGTGTCGGCAATGCAAACCTCAGACTGAGTGGCTACGCGATTTCAGAGGACGCCGATCAGCTCGACCTGTTCGTATGCATCTACGCCGGCGCCGAGGAGCTCACGTCGATCACCGATACCGAGACCAAGACGGCAGCGGAGCAATGCCTGCGTTTCCTCGCGCAGTGTGCCGAGGGCCGTCTCGCGGGCACGATGGACGAATCCAATGACGCGCACGCGCTGGCAGTGACGATCCAGCAGTGCTATCAGGATCTCGACCAGATTCGGATCTACGTCCTCACGGACCGGCAGGCCAAGTCGAAGAACTTCAAGTCTCGGGAGATCCAGGGCAAGACGGTCAAGCTGGAGGTGATGGACATCGAGCGTCTGCATCGCCACTGGTCGGAAGGAAAGCCTAGAGACGAGCTCGTGGTCAGCTTCGAGGAGGTCTCGGGTGGCGCGCTGCCGTGCATCTATGTTCCCGGCACCGACATCGACTACGACTACGCGCTCACGGTGATCCCGGGAGAGGCGCTCCGCTTCGTCTACGAGAAGTACGGCGCCCGCCTGCTGGAAGCGAACGTGCGCTCCTTCCTCAGCTCGACGGGCAAGGTGAACAAGGGCATACGCGAGACGCTCCGGAGCGCGCCGGAGCGGTTCATGGCCTACAACAACGGCATTGTTGTTGTGGCAGACGAGGCGAACCTGGGCAAGACCGCGGACGGCGGCCCAGGCATCCTGTGGCTCAAGGGCATGCAGATCGTCAACGGCGGACAGACCACCGCGTCGATCTACTTCTCCAAGAAGAAGAGCCCGGAGATCGACCTTCGCAGCGTGCGAGTACCGGCGAAGGTGATCATCTTGCGCAACCCGGACCCTGTGGCGGAAGAGGCGCTCATCTCGGACATCTCGCGATACGCCAACAGTCAGAACTCGGTCAAGCAATCCGACCTGTCCGCCAACAAGCCGTTCCATGTCGAGCTCGAGCGACTTGCTGCAACCACGTACTGCCCGGACGGCGTGGGCAAGTGGTTCTACGAACGCGCGGCAGGCAGCTACAACACAATGCTTGCGAGAGACGGGACGACACCGGCCCGGCTCAAGCATCTCAAGGAGGTTGTTACCCCACCGGCGCGGCGCTTCACCAAGACCGACTTGGCCAAGTATCTGAATGCATGGGCTCAGAAGCCGGATGTGGTGAGCCTCGGACTTCAGAAGAACTTCGAGCGCTTCATGGAAGACGTTGCCAAGTCAGAGGAGGCCAGTTCGGGGAAGCTGCCCGATCTTCCAGCTTACAAGGCCATGATCGCCAAGGCGATCGTCTACAAGAAGACGAGTGCCTTGGTGCGGCCGATGTTCCCCGCCTTCCAGGGGAACGTGGCGACGTACACAGTGGCCATGCTGGCGAAGATGGTCGGTGACAGGGTCGATCTGGAGAAGATCTGGGCGAGGCAGGATCTGTCGACTGAGCTGCGCACGCAGATCCAGGCTTGGTCGCGAGAAGTGAACGACGTGCTCCATCGCAGTGCGAACGGACGCATGATCTCCGAATGGGCGAAAAAGCCCGAGTGTTGGGCAGATGTGCAGGCAGGCTCGTACTCGGCGCCAGCAGCCGGCATTCCTGAACTTCGCTAGCTCAAGAATTCAGAGGCTTCGAGTTGACCGACATCGTCACACCGGAGCAGCGTTCGCGGATGATGGCGCAGATTCGCGGACGAGACACGCAAGGAGAACTGCTTGTCCGGCGCTATCTCCATCGAGCAGGGCTCAGGTTCCGCGTCAACGATCGGCGACTCCCTGGCCGTCCGGATCTGGTGGTTCCACGATACCAAGCGGCAGTCTTTGTGCATGGCTGCTTCTGGCATCGCCATGAGGGCTGTCGGTTCACGACGAACCCGGCAACAAGGGTCGATTTCTGGCAGGCGAAGTTCGCCGCCAACGTTGCGCGTGATCGCGCCACCGATGCCAAGCTATGCCGCCTTGGTTGGCGACCCCTCGTGATTTGGGAGTGTGAGGTTGAGGACATGGACCGCCTTGACCTGCTCTTCTGGGAAATCGTAGCTGTCTAGCGGCACGCTCAGGGCTCGCTGCTGGCGCTCGAGTTCTTGAGCGACATGTGATCAAGCCTCCAGCGCATCAGCGTTTGGGCCTGTGCGACAGTGACCTCGTCCTCCGAGATCGCAAAGCACGCCTTGACCACGATTCCATTGCTCGTCCCTGCGCCATCCGCACTCGGCCCCCTACCGGCCAGTCGAGTCCTCAACAAGGAATCGACCTTGTCTGCCAGCTGCTCTGCGGCGTCCTGCGCGTCGCTAGGCTCGTTTCCCGGAAAGTAAACCAGCACAGCGGTTAGATCGTAGGCCTCGGCCGAAGTGAGCTCCACGCTCTCGGCACCGTGCAGTGAGAAGTAGACAAACGAGAGCAGGCTCTCGCTGGGCTCCAGGAGCTTCGCAAGGCGCCTTGGTATGTCAACTGCACTAAGCCGCTCGACAAAGGCATCCGGGAATGCGGTGCGCCGGTAACGGGCACTCAGCCAGTCGCGAAGAACTGACAGTTGTCTCGTCGACAGCGCGTAGCTGCCATCGGGATCGTACTCAGCGAGATCGGTCTTGTTGATCCAGAGTCGCCGTGTCGCGTTGAGCTCAACGACATGCTCGGCGCCGTTCTTCGCATACTCGAGATGTAGCCGCCGCGTAGACTTTGCCCAAGTGAGATTGCCGTCCTTCGTTGGCTGGTTGCGACCTAGTATCAACTCAACCAGGGGTTCTGCGTCGACATCGTCAAGTGCGAGGTCGCAGTCATGACTGATGACGACGCCAATCTCATCGATGGGGGCGTCTTCGGGAATGAGCGAGACAGCGAGGAGGGTTTCGCGGTCGATGACGGCCCCTTGCCTCCACGGCGTCGTTCTGCCCCAGGCTCGGCCTTGCGCTCGCTGCATGACGCCTTGACCTGAGGCCCGCCTCTGTACTCGGCCCTTAGACGATCACTCGTCCATGGTTGGGGTAATCGCGTCGGAGACGGTTCCGTCTCGCCTTCTAGTGGAGGTGAGCGCATCGAGCTTGGCGCGACTCGCGGCTCCGCGCTCGACCAGCGCTACCAGCCGGCTGGCCGCAAGGTTGCCATCGAACCCCTCGGCGAGCAGTTCCAGGAATGACTTGCCTTGAGTCAGCGTCCTGTTGAGGTGCGCGGCAGACGGCCTGAAGCCGGTCGCGGCAAAGACTTGAGCTGCAGCTGCTAGCTCTCGAATTCGCTCCTCATGCTCGGGTGCAGGCGATTTCGCACCATTGATCCAGTTGTAGAGCGTTTGGCGAGACACGCCGAAGACGGTCGGAAGATGCGACATGGTCCGGCCAAAGCCCTCCCTGACCTCAAGCATCCGTTGAGCGAAAGGGGGTAGCTTTGTGGATACAGAGGCCGGCTCGATGGCTGCGATGGCGTAGCCGAAGCGCTCAAGCAGAAACTTGAAGTTCTCCACCCCCCCTGTACCGGCACGAGCAAAGTCCGTGTATGTCTGTTCAGCGTCAACCTGCCAGATGATTGCCGGAGGCCGCTCATAGATGCTCGTGCTTCCAGTTCCAGGCGAACCCTGGTACAGATCAGCAAACATCACTGCCTTCCCCAAACCTTGAACGCATGGGACGTCGCAGTCTTCTCGAACGAGTTGTGGATGACGCCATGGATCTTGTGGAGCTGCTTGTTCACATCGTCGAGCGAGAAAGAATTTCGTCCGCCGAGTGAGCCGTCCGTATCAATGATGGCATGAATGCCGTCGCCGGCCTTCAATCTTTCATCGACCTGTAGATCGAGTGGCTGCAGATCAGGGGGAAACGAAATGGGCCCCTCTTGAACGACAACTCGGCAACGCAGCAGGACACCGTCAATGGAGCAGACGCTTTCCGAGTAGGAATGCGTTGGCGAGGCCTCCAGCTCGGTCTGGAGCTTGAAATTCAACCCCAGCACGTGCGGATCCAGGTACTGCTGCAATGTCTCGCCGGACTTGGGCACAACGCGATCAAGATACCGAACGCCAACCCGCTCAGTGAAGTCGAGGCCGACTTCCTTGTGCACGATCTCGAGTGCGCTGATCAACTTGGCAGCGAACTCTTCGAAGCGGTTGTGCTTGGTCGACTGTAGCGTGATGGACTCAGCGTCGAGCAAGAGGTCATGGGTTCTGTCGGTCGTCCCGAACTTGAAGCGCTCCTGCGCATGCTGGGTCGGCACGGGTTGGCCGTCCTGCATGGTGAGTTGGACCACCAGTGCACGCTGCGTGCTGAAGGCTGGGAAGCCTGCCCGACGCAGCGCTTCTTGGACGGCGGGGACGTAGTCCTTCAGCTTGAGCACCGGATTGAACCGCACTTGCGCTACGACGAAGTAGACGGGCGGCTCCTTCAGTGGGGCGCTCATGGGAATCTCCTGGTCGGCGAGGTTGAGTTTACAATTCGGTTTACAGTATACTCGCCTCAAGCCACTATTGGCACGCCCAAACGCAAAGAGCCGAAGACCTGGCAGGGCCTTCAGCTCTTCTTGTGCAACTCGATGCCTGGTACGGCAGCCCACGTTGCGGGCTTGAGCAACGGGAAAGGGACGCCCATGAAGTGACGCCATCTACCCATCGGCAGACAAGGTTGCCTTGTCCGCGGACGCGTAGTGTGGCACCGCAGCAAAAGCAAGTCCACTGACCTGTTGTAGAGACCTTCCCCAGTGCGTCCAGCACGCTCTCAAGGCTTCGCTCGGGTCATCGCAGCTGAACTACGTACGAAAGGAGTAGCCAGCATGGCTACGAGACTTCCGCCGGGCACTCCGGCACCGCGTTCCGGCCAATACCGGAACAACAGCACCGGCACGGAAGTGACCGGGACCCGTGGCAATCCGCTGCCGCCGACGCCCAGGCCGGGACAGAGCTACACGCTCGTGGACCCGACTCGGCACAAGGCCAAGCGTTGAGCGCGGAGGACGCATGGCCTACATCGTCTACCGCGACAACATTGGCGAGTGGCGTTGGTTCCTCAGAGCTGCCAATGGGCGCAAGCTAGCTGACAGCGGCGAGGGATACTTCAATCGCAACGACTGTCTCCACGCGGTCGCTCTTGTGAAAGGGAGCAGCGCCGCTCCGGTGCTGGAGGGCTGACGCGCTCAGCCAGCAGCGAGAAGGGGCGCGCCATTCGGCGTGCCCCTTTCTTCCTCCGGCAAGCGAATGCCGTCAGTCTCGGTTGCAGAGATCACGCTTCATGTTCACGATCTATGGAAGTGAATGGAGTAGCTGGTGGATTGATGAGCCGACCATACGAAGATCAGGAGAGGGATTCGATGCCCCCGCTGAAGTGGGGGAGCCCCAAGCACAAGTGGAAGGCCGGTCACGCCGTTTACTGTGACCCAAGCTTGGAACTCGGCGACTGGCTCTACCGCTACATGCGAGCGGCCGACGCATTTCGGACGATTGAATCGGGGACGATGTGGTTCAGTTCCATCTATGAGTGGGACGATCCACACGAGAAATGGTGGTGCGACCATCTGTTCAGGCCAGGTGCCCACCTCGCCACCGCGACGGCATACGGCTGCTGCTGGACTCGGCGCTACCTGGACGAGCCGTTTTGGCGCATGTACGCCTGCGATTGCCAGGAGGACGATGAAGGTGGATCAAAGGTGCGACCCCCCGTGCGTCGCCTCCCGGCCGTTCGGTTCAGAGCTCGAGCTGGAGAACTGTTCTCGTGGCTTCGCGACACGGCCAGCGTTGAGTCGTGCAAGGCGTACATGGGCAACGTCCGCTATGTCGCCTATGAGAAGCTGAGGCACGAAGCGGCCAGGTTGCGTGCAAGGAGTGACAACCCGTCGCCAGCGGCGGCGACAGGCCTCCTCATGAAGCGGCTTGGGTTCAAATTCGAGCATGAGGTTCGCATGCTTTGGATTGACCGGGGTGCAAGGCAAAGAGGTCGAGCGTTCCGGATCGATGCTGGACGTCTCTTCGACCAAGTCATGATCGGCCCTCATCTCGACATCGACCGCCGCCTGGAAGTAAGGAAGAAGCTCATCTCCCTCGGTGTGCCTGAGGCGCAGATCGACCTTTCCACGATTGGTGAGCCGCCGGTGCTGGCGTAGACGATATTGCCGAACACCGAACAGGAGAGGAAGCCTGTAGGGTGGAGCGTGGCTAGGCAACGCCAGCAAGAGGGACGGGCGCGAAGAGGCCGGCGACGTAGCGCGACGCTGTGGCGCGACACACTCGCGGCATATGCAGGCACCGTCGATAAGAAGGTCGAGTTGGACAGATGGTGCGCTTTCGTTGCGAGCGAATCTGGCGAGCGGAACTTGCGCAGCCAGCTGGCTCGGCAGTCTCGGCTCGCGGGTATCTGCTGCAGTCGAGGTTGAAACTTCCCGTTGGAGAGCTTGTGACCAAGAACTACACGGTAGTGCTGCGCTGCGCGGGTTCGCTCGTTCGAATTCCACCGGACGGTGGGATCCGGATCTCCCCATTGAAGACGAAGCACGGGGATCACCGGTTGGACTTTCGTCAGAGATCGGAGGAACTTCCGGGAATCGCCACCCCCGTGCCCCGCGAGCTCCTTATCGAGGAGACCGGGCCGGCACCTTCCCTGGCGGAGGCCATCGCCATCGCCGGACGGAACGCGACGGAGTACGTCCGCCAGCTTGCATTTGCAGCCAACGCATGGCACGGTTCCCTGGATGTCCACTTGGCACTGGACACGACGCAAGGCTCCACGGAACGGGAGTTCTTCCAGAACTGGATCGTCGATGAGCGCGGTCTTCCTCGGATCGCCAGGGAAGTCGACGTGCATCTCATGTACCGCGTCCTGTGCGCCATCGCCAAGCTCTCCCAGAAGGACAGGTCGCGATTCGTCCGGGCGGTAGTCCAGTACACCGATGCGCTGCAGCACTGGAAGAACGGGGCGGAGTTGTACGCGCTGGCACACCTCTACATGGGCGTGGAGGCGATCACACCGCTCGCACTCAAGCGTGAGATTGCCCGGCGTGGACTCAAGGATCGCAAAGCGCTCGAGCGAGAGCTTGACGGACCTCCCGCGGCCAAGCTCGGGCTTCGCGTCGCCACTTGGTTGTATGCGAAGGCTGGCGGCAACCTTCCGAACCGCCTCGACCCTTGGGCACGCCTGGAGGTCGTCTTCAAGGGGGATCTCGAGACCTATCGGGCAGCACAGAAGGCGAGCAACCAGCTGGAACACGGCTTGGCTGATCACGGTGACGTACACGTGCTTGCAGTCAAGGCCTTCAAGAAGACAGCCGAGTACCTTCGCTTGACGATGCTCGATTTCCTCCAACTCGACAAGGTCGACCTCGATGCGCTGGCTGCCGAGCCGTATGCGGCCCCCATCGGCGCCGGTGGGCTTCAAAGGCAGTTGCTGGCCACCATCCGGTCGGAAGCGGACGACGTCGCAAGGCTCGATGAACAGTACCCACGCGTTCGGTGGCAGGTCGACCTGGTGGACTACACATACACGTCGGGCGGCAAGGGGCAGATGCGCCTCAAGCAGCAGTTGGACCCGGTCGTCGCCGAGAGCGCCGCCATGACTGTCGAGCGAGTTGTGTTCGCGGGACCCACGCCCAAGAGCCACACCAACATCGAGAGCGACGTTCGCGTCGGGGACAAGCCGCTTGTGCTGACCACTAAGTCGGGCGCCCAGGTTGCAATCGATCCACCCGGCTCCGCCAGCTGGGCACAGGTTCTCGGGCGATTGATGCTGAACGTCGGCACGCTTGCTCCCATGGCAGCGTTCTGGTTGTCAAAGCTCGATCCGCCTGGCGCGGAGAGCGCAAGCAAGTTGCCCCTGCCTAGCGCGGTGGAGCAGATCCTTCAAGTCATCGGCGCCGATCCGCGCTTCGCCGCCCGCCTAGCCGAATGCAAGGCGCTGTGGGAGGAGGCGATCGCCATGGATCAAGCGCGATCTGTCCTCGCCGGAGCTCACCTGGGCAAGGAGGGGTTGGTGGTTCCGGGGGCGCATCCGACGGCTTGGGCATCGCTGGTATCGGATCCGCACCCTGTTCGAGACCTGACAACGCGCGCGCTCGAGCTATCGAAGACCCTTGCGACGTTGCTCGACGAACTGCTGGCGAGCGGCGCAGCGGATCCACCCCTCGCGCCCGCACGCGAGTCAAGGGCGGGCATGTGAAGCAGGCAAGTCTCAGATGGAATTTCAACAGCGCGCAGAGCAAGGCAAGGGAACCGAGCCCGCCGCCTGGACTGAAGCCCATCGACAATGCGCGGCCCTGTGGACAACTTCCTGCCCCCTGCACCCCCTGAAGACGATAGACACAATGCCCAAAGACGAAGTCGACAAAACCAAGAGCGCTTCAGAGGCATCTTTACACTTTCACCGCTCACTACCGTTCTGAACGGTATCTCTGAGACTGAAGGCGGCCGAAGCGGCTGTCCGCGGGCACTGCGCGGCTTGTCCGCGAGCTCCTAGCTCACGAT
>Ga0075366_10000247_pt1 | contig 23731 bp, 19 predicted proteins | sample EndMethybrTD3031_FD_72351 | JGI IMG/M metagenome (GOLD analysis project Ga0075366, IMG submission 72351) | Populus endosphere microbial communities from Tennessee, USA - Endosphere MetaG P. TD hybrid TD303-1 | ecosystem: Host-associated > Plants > Roots > Endosphere | place: USA: Tennessee...
ACGGAGGGCTTAACCTTTATAATCCGGCAGGTGATAATTTTTATCATTACAATCATAAATTTTACGATCCAACCAGCCTGGCCCAAACTTCGGCGTCGGGTTTGTTTGAAGATAACCAGGGCAATTTATGGGTAGGTACAGGCCGCGGCGGTATTAGTTTATATACTCCGGCGGCCAACAGGTTTAATATTTACCGGCAGGAGAAGGGTGTCAATAGTTTAAGTTTTAGTGATGTTAAATCATTTTGCGAAGATAGCAATGGCAATATCTGGATTGGTACCGATGGCGGCGGGCTAAACCTTTTTAACCGTCAAAAGGTATCTTTTAAACATTTTAAATATAATGAAGCCGACCCGGCCAGCATTGGCTCCGATGCGGTACTTGATATTACCGAAGACAAGAATAAAAACCTGTGGATAAGTACCTGGGCCGGGGGGCTTAACCTGCTTCGTCCCGGAAGTAACAAGTTTATCCGTTTTAAAAACAATCCGGCCGATAAAACAACTATCAGCTCGGATATGGTATTTAAAACATTCCAGGATAGCGAAGGTAACCTATGGGTAGGCACCTTTGGCGGCGGGCTTAACCTGCTCGATGCCAAAACCCATCAGTTCAGGCGTGTTACTGCAGACCCGGATGGCGTAACCAGCTTTTTGGGCAATAATGTATTTGTAATTAACCAGGATAAGGCAGGCAACGTTTGGTTTGGTGGCGACGACGGTGGCCTAAACTGCTATAACCTAAAAAGCAGACGTTTTTCACATTATTTGAATGGCCCTGGTAAAAAACCCGACATCCGGGTAATATTTACCGATCATAAAGGGCGGCTTTGGATCGGGCAATCGGGCCTGTATCTTTTTGATGCTGAAAAAAATACTTTCGCGCCTTACAGTAAACAGCCCGGACTGGTTGATGATATAATTAAAGGTATAACCGAAGATGAGTTTGGAAACTTATGGGTATCGGCCAATGATGGCCTGTCAATGTTTAACCCGGATAAGCATACCTATAAAAAATTTAATATTAACGATGGCTTACAGGGAATTGAATTTGAATCCAATTCATTTTTAAGGGCTAAAGATGGCGAGATGTTTTTTGGCGGCACCAAAGGGCTTACTACCTTTTATCCCAAAAATGTAAAAATCAATACTTTTCTTCCGCCTGTTTTTATTACCGGCCTTCAAGTTTTTAATAAAACCATTGTTCCAGGCCAAAAAGATTCCATATTAAAAACAGATATCTCGTTAACCAAACAATTGCAATTAAACTACCGGCAAACATCGCTCACTTTTGAATTTAACGCGCTGAATTATGTAATCCCCGAAAATAACAGGTATGCCTACAAGTTGGAAGGTTTTGATACCGGCTGGACAAATGCCGATGCCACAAAAAGGGCCACTTATACCAATCTCGATCCCGGTACTTACACGTTTAGGGTAAAGGCATCAAATAACGATGGCTTTTGGAACCCCAAAACAGCCTCGGTTCAAATTATTATTACGCCTCCTTACTGGCAAACACTTTGGTTCCGGATTTTAGCCGGGTTTACTTTTATTGCCGGTATTTATTCTTATTACCGCCGCCGTATTAACGGTATCAATAAGCAAAAGATAGAGCTTGAAAAACAGGTTAAAGAACGGACTGCCGAAATTGCCAATAAAGCCGAAGAACTGCAGTCGCAATCGGAGGAGTTACAGGCGCAGGCCGAAGAACTGAAAGCGCAATCTGAAGAGTTATATTCCTTAAATACCGAGTTGACTATAAAATCAGATAAATTGCATGAGCAGGCCGATGATTTAAAAACGCTTAACCAACAGCTTACCGAGCAAAAGCACCAGGAACATTTAGCACGTGAAGAGGCCGAAAAAGCCAACCTGGCCAAAAGTACATTTTTGGCCACTATGAGTCATGAAATACGCACCCCAATGAATGGTGTTATAGGGATGGGATCATTGCTGGCCGAAACCAATCTTGACAGCGAGCAGCGCGAGTACGCCGATACCATTATCAATTGCGGCGAAAGCCTGCTTAGCGTGATCAACGATATCCTTGATTTTTCGAAAATCGAATCGGGTAAAATTGAAATTGAACACGAAGATTTTGTGCTTCGCCGAAGCATAGAAAATGTGATGGATGTATTCTCGACCAAAATTGCCGAAAAACACGTTGATTTAATTTATGAAATTGATTCTGATGTGCCGGCCTGTATAGTTGGCGACGAACTCAGGCTTAAACAGGTATTAATAAACCTGGTAAGTAACGCTATAAAATTTACCGAAAAAGGCGAAATTTTTATACGGGTATTTGCCGCCTCAAAAGCCCATGATGGTAATATACAAATAGGTTTTAGTGTAAAGGATACCGGTATTGGTGTACCGGAAAATAAGCTGCAAAATTTATTTAAGCCTTTTAGCCAGGTAGATTCATCAACCACACGTAAATATGGCGGTACCGGGCTTGGTTTGGTCATCAGCAAAAAGCTTGTAGAGTTTATGGGCGGGGACATTTGGGTTCAAAGCCTGCCATCAGAAGGATCTGTTTTTAATTTTACCATTCATGCGGGCGTAAGTAATGCTAAGGCGCCCAAAGACGAAATATACACCACTACCGGTATTGAAGGGATACAGGTATTAATTGTAGATGACAATAAAACAAACCTGAAAATTTTGAAAACCCAGCTCGAAAACTGGAAGATGAAGGTTATAACTGCGGATTCGGCAAAAGTAGCCATTGAGCAGTTATTGGCAGAAAGCGGTATTCAGTTGGTTATTACTGATATGGAGATGCCCGGTATGGATGGTGTAGGCTTAACCAAAGCGATAAAAAGTATGAAGCCGCAAATGCCTGTTATTATGCTAAGTTCGATAGGCGATGAGAGCAGGAAAAAGTTTCCTGGGCTATTCTCGGCCATTTTAATAAAGCCCGTTAAGCAGCAGTACTTATACAACAGCCTGCAAATAGCGCTAAACTTAAACAACAACGGTTCTTTGCTTGAAGATAAAAATAAACACTTGCTTTCGGTTGATTTTGCAGAGCAAAACCCACTTAAGATACTTGTTGCCGAAGATAACCCGATAAATCAAAAGTTGATACAGCGTGTTTTAAACAAGTTGGGCTATGAGCCAAATATGGTTCAAAATGGGCATGAAGTTTTACACCAGATGGAAAAAAATGATTTTGATGTGGTGCTGATGGATATACAAATGCCGGGAATGGACGGCTTGGAAGCAACTTCACAAATCCGGAAAAGCACCAGGCCGCAGCCCTACATCATCGCTATGACCGCTAATGCCATGGCCGAAGATAAGGAGATTTGCCTGCAGGCGGGGATGGATAATTATATAGCCAAGCCTATGAAGCTTAACGAAATTATCGAAAAGCTAAAAAATGTATCGGTAGCCTATAAACAAAAAGCATAATTTTTGCCAGCTTACATACCAGTTATGAAATAAGTTTTAAACGCAATAAATTAAAACCCCGGTCTTTTAATTTGGTTAATCTATACGGAGATAAATCAAATTAAGATGGCAAAAAAAGTTGCAGATCAATTGGTAGAGATGCTGGTAAACGCCGGGATCAAAAGAATTTACGCCGTAACCGGCGATAGTCTTAACCAGGTAAATGATGCCGTGAGGCGTGAAGGAAGCATTCAATGGGTGCATGTACGACACGAAGAAGCAGGCGCATATGCCGCAGGTGCCGAGGCGCAGTTAAACAGCCTTGCCTGTTGTGCAGGCAGTAGCGGACCTGGCCATGTACATCTCATCAATGGTTTGTATGATGCACACCGCTCGGGCGCTCCCGTTGTGGCTATCGCATCAACCGTTGCCAGCTTTGAGTTTGGTACAAGCTATTTCCAGGAAACCAACACCATTAAATTGTTTGATGATTGCAGCTATTATAACCAGATAGCTACTACGCCTAAGCAATTGCCACGAATGTTGCAGGCTGGTATCCAAAGCGCGTTGCATCAAAAAGGTGTTGCTGTAATTGGCCTGCCTGGAGATTTAACAAGCATGGACGCGGCCGAAATTGAAACGTCGACACAGAACTTTAACCCAAGTCCGGTTATCCGCCCCACTGATGCCGATTTGCAGCAACTGGCTGCATTGGTTAATAGCTTTCATAAGATCACCATATTTTGCGGCATTGGCGCTGCCGATGCCCATGACGAGGTTGTAGCGCTATCACAAAGATTGAATGCAACGGTTGCCTACTCTTTCCGCGCTAAAATGGATATTCAGTACGGTAATCCTAACGAAGTGGGCATGACGGGCCTGCTTGGCCTACCATCGGCTTACCATAGCATGCATGAGTCGGACCTGTTGATCTTATTAGGCACCGATTTTCCGTATACACCCTTTATGCCCACCGATTGTAAAATTGTGCAGGTAGATACTAAGCCCGAGCGCTTAGGCCGCAGGGCGAAAGTGGATATTGGGCTATGCGGTACAGTTAAAGATACTTTAACAGCGCTGCTGCCGCTTATTAATCAAAAACAGGACGATAGCTTTTTGCAGGCGCAGTTAAAGGTATATGCCGATGTTAAAGAAAAAATGCAAACCTATGTAGATGATGCCGGTGAAACCGATAAGATTCATCCCGAATTTGTGGCCGATATATTGGATAAGCTTGCTGCCCACGATGCCATTTTTACGGTGGATACAGGTATGTCGTGCGTATGGGGCTCGCGTTATATTAACGCAACAGGTAAACGTAAAATGATAGGCTCTTTTAACCACGGATCGATGGCCAACGCTATGCCTCAGGCTATAGGCGCGGGATTGGCACGGCCGGGGCAGCAGGTTATAGCGCTTTGCGGCGATGGTGGCCTCTCCATGTTGTTAGGCGATTTGGCAACCATCGTTCAATATAAATTGCCCATTAAAATCATTGTTTTTAATAACCAGTCGTTAGGAATGGTAAAACTGGAAATGGAGGTAGCCGGCCTGCCCGATTGGCAAACCGATATGTACAATCCCGATTTTGCGCAGGTTGCACAAGCGATGGGCATTAAGGGTATTACCGTTAATGAGCCGGGCCAGGTAAGGCAGGCGCTAAGCGATGCACTCAGTCTTGAGGGCCCCGCGCTGGTAAACATTTTTACCGATCCAAATGCGCTGGCCATGCCGCCAAAAATAGAAATGAAACAGGTAACCGGTATGGCTGTATCCATGACCAAATTGATGCTTAACGGCCATATGGATGAAGTGTTGGACACTGTTAAAGCCAACTACAAGCACTTGAAAGATTTGTTGTAATGTATTTTAAAACAAGCTGCCGCGGGTTTAGCGTAGCGTAACCCGTGGTAACGCAAAATTTAAGCTTCCAGCTTAAATTAATAAACACGACTTAAATCAAGATTAAATCAATCAATCCCTTTATCCCTGCATAATCCCTTGCACTGCTATACAAATAATGTTCCGGCTCATCAACCCAGCCCGCAGTTACGGGGTTATTGTGGATGTAGTCAAGTTTTTGATCAAGTACTTTATTGGTATACAGTTCAATAGGGTGGCTTCCCTGTTGCCAAAATTGATAGTGCTCATTGTTAGGATTCTTTTTCCCTTCCCGTTCAAAAAACCACAGCAGCCATTTACGCCTGCTTTCCTGCATATTTTCATCAATAGCCTTAATGATCATTTTTGAAGTGTGCCGTTTTACATCCCTCAAGATGTCCTGCATGGGTTTATCGGTGGTGCCGATGATTAAATGCACATGATTGCTCATAATTACCCAGGCGTGTAATTGCAAACCTTTATGCTTAATACAATATTTGAGGCTGTCAACAACTATGTCTTTATATTCCCTCCTGGTAAATACGTCAATCCAATTTACAACGGTAAAGGTTACAAAATACAAGCATTCCTGATCTCGAAATTTATAATTGCGGCTCATACAGCTAAAATATAAAATGAAGTGGGTAATTTAAGCTGGAAGCTTAAATTATTAGTTACCACGAGTTACGCTTCGCTAAACTCGCGGCAGCATTTTGCATTTTAAAACAATGCAAACTTATCGCGCATCATGTGGCCGTCTTTCATTGTATAGGCCGTTGGTACTTCGTGGCCAAGATCTTTGAAAACCATAATCCTGCGATATTTAGGTGGAATGAGGTTGTAAAAAGCATATTCGTTGTTGGGCGGTGCCAGGGGATCAAGCAGCCCTATACCCATTAAGATAGGAGTTTGAATATTTTGCGCGAAGTTTTTGATGTCGAAGTAATCAAGGTTATCCAGTATTTTATCAAATCTAACCCCTTTTTCGCCGGCGTATTTGTGCAAGTCGTACATCGGCCAGCTTTCCTGATCAGGAATATTACGGATATCGCTTAGAATTGGGTTTTGTGAAGAGATGAGCTGTGCCCGGTTATCTAATCCGGCTACTGCGGCTGCAAGGAAACCGCCCAGGCTACCGCCGGATATTTCGATGCGCTTTGGGTCAAGCTCTGGCCTTGAATAAATGAAATCAATGGCCCGGATACAATCCATAATGGCGCCGCGAAGTACAAACCTGTTTTTGTCTTCCGCGTTCAGGCTTATATAATCCGGCCTTTTGGGGTGGATTACATCGCGACTGTTACCCTGGCCACGAATATTAAGGGTAATAATGGCAATATCATTATCATCGCCCAGCATGGGCTTTAAATCAACCTGGTAACCGGGTAGCGCTAAAAAAGTAGTAAACCGTCTGTTTTTAATGGTAGTTTTAGGAATTGTCAGCCAACCGCGAACCGTAATATTATCCAGGGAATGCATCTCAATCAAATAAACTTTCCTGTTTTCTGTTTCCTGGCCGGTTTGTTCGGTCATTTTAAATTGAGGCTTTACCGCGGCCAATTCATTTTTAGTGCTTTCCCAAAAACTATCAAAATCGGCGGGGCGGCCATGTTCTGATTGGATTTCATCCGGGCGAATGCCAAACACACGGCGCGTTGTATCGTCATAATCAGATACATTAATCATGAAATTGATCTTATAAAAACCGGGCTTTTGCTCTGGTATCGTAAAATCATAACTGGCGTTGCTATGGCTGGGTAAGTTTACCTTCCTGCTTTCTTTTGCAACTGTTACCCCGGCAGGTGTAACAGCGATGTAAGATACCGTGCCTGTTTGAGGCGCATCGGTGGCATTTTTTACGTTAAAGGTATAGCTGGCGCGGCTACTAAAAATGGCATCCTTGCTGCCTGTTATAAGAGTGGTTGATACCTCGTCGCCGGCTTTAGGCTTGTGTACGGTTGCTTTTACAGCTGTACTGCAAGCCATTAATATTAAGGCAAGTAGTGATACTGAGGTATACGATTTTAGGCCGCTCATCATCTATAGCTTAAATATATTAATATTACCTCGTATCTAACCGGTAATTCAGCGATGCCGAAAGACTGGTCCCAGCACCTGTGTTGCGGCCGGTGATAAACGTTCCGCCGGTTAAAAACAAAGATAAGTTTTTACTGAAAGCATGCCCGTAACTCATCGATACCTGGTTAAACGCGAAGTTTTTACTGGTATTTGGATTGGCCGATATAATAGGATTTGGGTTAATTAATGAGTTACCGCTGGTTGCGTAAAAGCCGCCAATACTTATCGATAGCTGCTCTTTGAATTTTTTATCGAGCGTTAGCCCGTATGTGAGGTTGTATCTGTCCTGGAAAACAGATTCGCTTCCAAAATATTCGCGTACCGCATTTTCGGCAACAAAATAACTTTGTTTGCCAAACAAATGCCCGCTGCCGGCAAAGGCCAATTTAAGCTCGGAGCCATAATAACTGTAGCCCAGGCTTGCGTTATTGCGGTAGGTAGGTATAATTCCTGTAGCTTTTATGCTGAAGTAATATTTATAATTGATGTTGGCCAGGTAATATTTAAGGCCAATTTCTATATCCTGTAAACCTGATGTGCTGATGGCATGTGTTAAACTATCGGTACTAAAGTAATTCATGGAGTAGGGTATAAGGGCAGATAAGGTAAATTTCCGGCTGATACCATATTCGCCATAAAATGAATAGCTAACAGAGTGAAAACGCCCGTTATTGTCAAAAGCGCGCCTATGGCTTGTTGAATCGAATTGTTTGTTGGCAAAAAAGTAACTTACCGATGGCGATAATATAAACCGGCCCGGCCTTACCGGGAACCCATCGGCATAGCTGTAGCGCGGTATAAAAACCATAAGTACGGCGGCGGCAAGCAGGTACTTAAATAATTTTTTGTTGAAGGTCATGATTTTGTCCATAGGCTTAATTTTAAAATAATCCAAAGGTATCGCGCATCCAGGCGCCTTCGTAATCCTTGTATTTTTGGCTCACTTCGTGCCCCAGGTCTTTATAAACCATTACTTTTTTATCGGTATTTAATGAGTTGTAAACTGCAAATCCGTTAGCGGGGGGCACATAAGGGTCAAGTAGCCCTAAGCCAAGTAAAATGGGGCACTTAATATTAGTTGCAAAGTTTTTGGAGTCGTAATATTCCATGTTATGCAAAACCTGTTCAAACGTTACACCGGGTTTACCGGCCACATATTTTCTGATATCTTTTATTGGCCACTCAACCGAGCCAGCCAAATTGTGCACATCACTCATGATAGGGTTTTGGGCCGAGCAAATAGTTACCCGCTTATCCAACGCAGCAAGCGCAATAGCCAGATAACCGCCCATACTGCCGCCGGTAGCTATTATTTGATCGTGTCTTAACTCCTTTCGCGAATAAATAAAATCAACCGCGCGCACGCAATCCATAATTACCCCCCGCATTACATATTTATCCTTGTCCTCAATGTTGTGCGATATAAAGGCGTCGCGCTCGGTATGTATAACATCGCGGCTGTTGCCCTGCCCCCTGGTATTTAAGGTAATAATAGCCAGGTCATCATCGCGCCCTACAATGGGTCGCAAGCTAACCTGGTAACCCGGCAAACCTAAAAGTACCGAAAATTGCTTGTTTTTATTGTTGTTTTTCGGAATCGTCATCCAGCCCCTGATGGTCAGGTTATCTAACGATTTCATTTCGATAAGAAAAACCCTGCGGTTATCCGTATTTTGAGATGGGTCTTCGGTTACTTTAAATTGGGGTTTCACCTTGGCCAGGTCGGCCTTGGCATTTGCCCAAAAGCTATCAAAATCGACAGGTTTGGGATAAGCAGATTTGATTTCATCCGGCCTGATGCCGAATGCCCGGCGCGTAGTGTCATCATAATCAGATACATTGATCATCATATTAAGCTTGTAGAACCCACTTTTAAGGCCAGGGATTTCAAAGCTGTAGCGTTCCTCGCTTTTTTTTCCAACTTTTACCGGTTTTGAAAGCGTTTTAACTTTTACACCCTTTTCATCGGTGAGGAGGTATGATACGGTGCCTTCCTGGTCGGTATCATAAGTATTTTTTACGTCAAAAGTAAAGGATGCAACCGAATTAAAAATGCCGTCTTTATTGTTAATACTTAATGTGGTTGATATATTTTCTTCATCTTCGTTGACCAGTGTTTTAGAACCTTCAGGAGAATTGTGTTGTGCAAATGCCTGCTGAAAAGCTGATAAAGCCAAAATTAAAATCAAATATTTTTTTAAGTTCCTCACCATAATATATCTACTAAGCATTGATATTTGCCGGCTCATTTTCGGTGTTAAGCGATTTGTTTTTTATCAGGAAGTCTGATTTACGGATATAATGATTTAACGGTTCTTCAATAAGTTTAAACAACGTGATAGAAATTATATTTAAAACGACAAAAGCATACAGAAGGTTCAAACTATCGTACTGAAACGGCGAACTCCAATCGACGCCCCACTTATCATAAAGTACAAAGGTGTAATCATTTAGCCAGTTAAAACCAAAATGCAAAAAGTTGTACATATAGCCCAGGTGCACCAGGTAAAATATGTAGGAACTTTTGCCCAACAGTTCCACAAAGCGAGTGGCCAGGATTTTTTTTAACAGGGTAGTCTCGGTAAGGATGCCGTAAAAGAACAGCGCTATGGATAAAGCCAATAAGTAGTTATTGGTGATAATGCCGAATGGATTATGCAGGCCCGCTTCCTGCCCTTTTGGAATAGGCAATAACGACATGATCCATACGCAAACAAAAATCATAAAAAAGCCAACGTAAGTTAACTTCCTATTGCTTTTACCATCCGGTTTTTGCCTACGTATAATAAGTGCGAGTTGTATACCTGCAAAAAACTCAAAGCACCTGCCCAAAAAGGTATATAACATCATAAAGGTAAAGTTGCCAAAGAAACCATACCAGTTTACATGACTAAAAATTAACACCAATACAGCACCCAGGCCGGTAACTGCTATAGGTTGGATGTAAAACCTCTTGTACTTGGTAGCCACCAGGAATATGAAGGGTGCCGAAAAGTAAAAGCATTCCTCGACCGTGAGCGACCAACCCTGGGCTACCCCGGTAAACTTAAGCTGATCAAAAAAGCCACGCAAAAAAACAATGTTCATCATGAACATGGCTACCGGGTTATGTCCGGCGGTAACCGTTGGATTGTTGGTAAAATAAAAAGCAACGAAAGCGCCGATGGTTAAAATGGCATACATAGGATATATACGTGCTACCCGGTTTTTAAGGTATTGCTTAAACCAATCTTTGGTAAGCTTAAAACTATCAAAGTACCTGAAAGCAATTAAGAAGCCCGATAGTACAAAGAAAATAGTAACCCCAATGTGGAACTCGTTAAAGAAGCGTTGCACAGAGTGAGGAAATTTTTCATCAAAAACATACGCAAAATGCGATATAAAAACCAGGTAAGCAGCCATTGCGCGTACACCGGTTAATGCTGGAATATAATTTTGTTGCGCTCGTTGTGACAAAACGTATGTAAGTTAAATTTTTTATACGGGATTTTTCAACTAAGGGTTAACAAAACTGGTACCAAAGGGCTGAATCAGAATTTACAGAATTAAAGAATATTCAGAATAGCATGCGCATTTCAAGTTCTGTAAATCAATAAAGAATGGGGTGTTTCGATTCAATTAGCTACAACGCACTTCCCTGTACTACGCCCCGGCTTAATATCCTTTGATCAATATAATACTGGATCTCCGATTTTTTTAAACCCCAGTTTGGCGCTATCAGCAGTTCGCGGTCGCTAAGGCCAAATAGGCGCTGGATCACGATATCAGGGCGAACGCGGGGAAGTAACTCACATAAAAAGTCGGCGTATTCATCAATGCCAAACAGTTTAAATGGTTCCCTTTTGTATTTTACGCCCATTACCGATCCTTCTACGATATGCAGGTGATGAAATTTTACAAATTTTATCTGCGGGAAACTGTTTATCTCGTCGGCATATTTCAGCATCATGTCGTGGGTTTCCCAGGGAAAACCAAAAATGGTGTGCACACAAATATCAAGTTTGCTATTCTCAACCAGTTTAAGGGCTTTTATTAGTTCCTCGTGACTGCAGCCACGGTTTATCTGGCCCAGGGTTTCGTTGTAAATCGATTCCATGCCCATTTCCAGGTCAACGTCAAACCTATCGGTATAACTTTCAAGCAGGGCAATTTTTTCGGCATCAATACAATCAGGGCGTGTGCCAACGCTCAGGCCAACAATATCTTCGGTGCCATAGCTTAGCGCCTCATCGTACATCATTTTTAAATAATGTGCGGGGGCATAGGTATTGGTATTGGGCTGAAAGTAGATGATAAATTTATCGGCTTTGTTGCCTTTGCGGGCACGCTCCATGCCTTCAATCACTTGTTGGCGCACGGTAGGGGCATTGCGGCTTACCGATGGGGTAAATGAATCAACATTGCAATAGGTGCAGCCGCCATAGCCTTTGCTGCCATCGCGGTTGGGGCAGGTAAAGCCGCCATCAACAATTACTTTAAATACCCGGTGGCCTTTATATTTTTCTTTAAGCCACGGGCCATAGTTGTTATAACCCTTTTCCCAAACCGCTGTTTTCTCTCCTGTTAATTGCATTGTGCCGCAAAGATAAGGAATTTGTTGCAGGTGTGGTTTTTAGGTTGATTGAGCAGAGGATACACTTTAACATGTCAAAAAATCAACTACCGTTTCTCCTAAAAAGCTATTTTGGCGTATCTATACTGTTGAGGCAAACGAAAATGAATAATTGATTTCGCGCAAAGGCGCAAAGTTTTAAGGAAAATCGATGAATTTACCCGGTGATCGTCTTTTGTTCATCTATACTTTCAAATCAGTTCACCTTCAAAAACGTCTTTTTATATTCATTCAATACCCTGGTAATTTTTGATGGGTTTCGCCATTCAAACAAGTGGATAAGCCATACGGTGAAACTTAGTAAACCTACCGGGGCAACAATTCCCAGACCCAGTTTGTTGATGTCGGCATCGCGGCTGTTTATCAGTTTTAAATAATCCGATCCTGTTCGCCCGTAAAGGTCTTCGGCAAAACACCAGGCGCCGTCACGGGCATTACCAAGCGCGAATTGGATAAGGATGGAGTTGTTTTGGGCGTGCAAGCCGGCTAACGACATTAAAGGCGATACCTGGTTAAGCTCGTTAATAACTTCATAAGTGAGGGCCGATAGAATGGTGTTAATGGCATTAAAATCCTTATGTACCTGTGCCAATGGCTGGTTAACGGCCCGGGCAGTTTCAACTACAGCAATGCCCAAATCGAGGTTGATATGCGCGTTCATGCCTATGAGCAGATGCTGCAGTACCATTTTCCGTGGCTTAGTAAATATACTGAAAGCTAACGCCCATGATGCCGAAGGTTGCTGCTTTTGCTGCCACTGCCTGTAAGCCGCGATGTAGCGGCTGGCAAAAATAACATCAAGTTGCTCCATTCTTTTATCATCCTCAAATTCGCCAGCCAATATGCCCTCTTTTACTTTGCAGGTTACTTTGTGGTACAACGCAGCAAAATAACCCGCCCGGCTGCCTGTTTGTATGGCATCGGTAATGATGGTTTCCAGGTCGGTTATAATTTGATCGATGGTAGTGGCTTCCATGGTATACAGATAAGTTTAGGGCCAATAATTTGACCTAAAGATAGCGCAAAAAAGACGTTGAACAATAGGCCGTTCAATCACTTTTTGTCCATGCAAAAGCTGGCATAGTTAAGGCGTTTTTGGCTACATAAATTTCTTCCACCAGGCAGAGTTATAAGGGCCTTTTACTTCGGTTGGCTTGCCCGGTTCAGGTACAAAAAGGTCTATCTTTTTTTCTTTGGCAAACTGTTCCAAACGTTCAACCGGCTCGTACCAGGCATGCGGGGCCAGGTTAAAAGTGCCGTAGTGTATGGGCATCATCAATTTGCCTTTCAGGGCGATATGGGCGTTGGAGGCATGATCGGGGCCCATGTGAATATCGGGCCAGAATTTGCCGTAAGCGCCCACCTCAAGCATCGTTAAATCAAACGGGCCAAACGCCTCGCCAATCTCGGCAAAGCTTGGCGACCAGCCCGAATCGGCACCAAAATAGATGTTATGTTTAGGGCCTTTAACTACAAAGCTTGCCCAAAGTGTTTCGTTGCGGTGTACCACGCCACGACCCGAAAAATGCCTTGACGGGGTCGAGGTAAGCACCACGTCGTTGCCTACCAGGATACTATCTCCCCAGTCCATTTCGTTGATGAAGTTTTTAAGGATGCCCCATTTGGCAAGGTATTGCCCAACGCCAACCGAGCAATAAAATGGTATTGATGAGCCGACAAAAAATTTGATAGTATCCTTGTCCAAATGGTCGTAATGATCATGCGACAGGATAATGGCATCCAGCGGGGGGAGGCTTTTTAATTCAATTGGCGGTTTGAAAAAACGTTTAGGACCGAAATGTTTAGAGAATGATGCCCTATCGCCCCAAACCGGGTCGGTTAAAATACGCTTGCCATCTATTTCAATCAATATGCAGGAATGGCCAATCCAGGTAATACGCAGACCGCTTTCGGGCGGCTTATTGTAAATGGCTATATCGGTTGTAAACGGGCCAATTTGTTTTTTTGGAGAGTTTTCAGCCTTATTGCCCATATACTCACGTAAAATGGGAATCATTTTTCCGAAACCGGCCTCGTCGGTAGGGATAACATTGATATATTTTTTTGCCCTTTTGCGGGATCCTTCTAAACTCATGGAAATAATAATAGTACTTATGCAGGTTGTGACAGCTTTAACACGAAAAAGTTACGATAGATTGTTGCTGCCGGTTTTATTTACTTAAAAATGATATTACCGTATCGCAAAATGTAACCAGCGATGTTGGCAAAACATCGTTTAAATAAGGGTGGGCACCGCCAAAAGTATGATCGCCGGCAGGTAAAATGAAAAATTCAGCATCGGGATGCGCGGCATATAGTTCTTCGGCGTGGCTTAAGGGAACGGTAGGGTCTGCGTCGCCGTGCATTAGCAGCCAGGGTTGTTTAACTTTAGCGGCCTGCGCCAATATGTCGAGGCGTTTAGGATACTTATCCAGATCGCCCAGCAAGGTAGATTTTAACGGCATTTGTTGCCCTGTACGCTTGTTAGGCATGTATATAATGCCCTGCAGCCGCCATTGTATCTCTATTTCTTCGGGCCAAAGGTTATAAAAGCTTGATATAGATGCCATGGTAACCAGCTTTTTTATCCGGCTGTCTTCGGCAGCTTTGATGACACTGATGCCGCCGCCCATGCTGTGACCTACCAGGTAAACCCCATTTGCTGCCGCCATGCCCGATCCGCTGCAGGCAAAATCAATAATGGTGTCCAGGTCTTCGAGTTCTATCGAAAATGTATTATCGCTAAAGGCTATCAGGTCGATAAATTCAAGCGGGTTATCTGGCGTGGTGCCATTGTGCGAAAAATTGAACTTTAGGTATTTAAAGCCTGAGTTGGCAAAGTAGCCGGCCGCTAAATTATGCGTGCCCCAATCTTTAAAACCTTTAAAGCCATGTGCGAAGATAACTACAGGTGCGTTTTTAAAAGCGTCATCGTAAGTTACATCTATGAGCATGGGCCGGCCCTTGGCGCCGGGGAGGGTGTAATTATCTTTGCGGATCATGGGTTAAAATATCACCTCGGTTTCAGTTATATCGCTTGCTTTTACTACTAGGGTATTTGCTAAAAGATCGCCTATGCGCTGGTGTTTTTCTGTTTTATAAATGCAGATTATTGCCGGTATTCCGTACATCATGATATCGATCGGGTCGCAAATGCGGCGTTTAAGCGCGTCTGTTATACTTATTTTCGATCCGTTGATTTTAACAACTTTGAGTTTACATATATCGTGGCCAGGTGTACCACTTATTGATTCAATAACCACAAAGTACAAGAACCAAACCAGGAATATTGGCAAGGCCGTTAATCCTGTAACCGTCATATTGCCAGCCTGGGTAGATTCATTGAAAGCATAAATGTATCCAAAGTAAAATATACCATAAATGCTATAGTCTATTAAAGTTGAAAATATGCGTAATTTGATATAGGCGCCGGGAATAACCGTAGTTATTTTCATTACTCAATACTACACTTTTTTTCCGTTAAATGTAATATTATACAAATCGGTACGGCGGTCTTTCAAATTTTGTACACTGCCGTATTCATGCAGTTCGTCCAGCAATGAAAGGTCAACATCGGCAATCACAATCATTTCGCTGTTTGGCGTTGCTTCGGATTGAATGCCATTGGTGGGAAAGCCAAAATCAGATGGTGTAAATACCGCCGACTGCGCGTAACTAATGCCCATATTATTTACATTGGGGAGGTTGCCCACACAGCCCGCTATGGCTACATAACATTCATTCTCGACAGCGCGCGCCTGTGAGCAAAATTTAACCCGGTTGTAGCCATTCTGGGTATCGGTTAAAAATGGCACAAACAGGATTTGCATATCCTGGCTGGCCAAAATGCGCGATAACTCGGGGAACTCCACATCATAACAAATCAGGATCCCGATTTTACCCGAATCCGTTTCAAAAACCTTTACCTCATCGCCGCCGCGAATACCCCAGGAGCTAATCTCGGACGGGGTAGGGTGGATCTTATAAACCTCCTCCATACTGCCGTTGCGCCTGAAAAGGTAGGATACGTTGTATAACGAATCTTCGAAAATGGTAGGCATGCTACCCGCTATAATATTTACATTGTACGATACCGCCAGTTTTGAAAATTCTTCGATGATGGGCTGGGTATACTTGGCCAGCTCGCGCATGGCCTTGGCGCTATCCATATGGTTGTAATCGGCCATTAAAGGAGTGCCAAATAACTCAGGGAACAAAATAAAATCGGCCTGGTAATCACTCACAGCATCCACAAAATATTCGGCATGTTTTAACAGTTCGCTGATATTATTGTACGGGCGCATCTGCCACTGTACCAGCCCGATACGTACCACTGTTTTTTGGTTAATAGCGGTGCTTATTTCTTCATAGTATACATTGTTCCACTCAATCAAAGTAGCAAATCCTTTGCTGCGGCTATCCTCGGGCAGGTAATTGCGCAGCACTTTGCGTACGTGAAAATCATTAGCCAGTTGGAACGATAGGGTAGGGTCATATATCTCTTTATATTTAACCTTATCGATGTACTGGCGCGGCGTCAGGTCGTTCTGAAACTTCTGATAATTGGGGATGCGGCCACCTGCAATGATGCTTTTAAGGTTCAGTTTTTCGCACAAGGCCTTGCGGGCATCATAAAGGCGACGGGCCAGGCGAAGGCCTCGGTAATTTGGATGGATAAATACATCAATACCATATAATACATCTCCCTTGTCGGTATGAGTTTTAAAAGTACTGTCGCCGGTTATTTGTTTGTAGGTATGGTTATCGCCAAACTTTTGGTAGTCAACTATAATAGCCAAAGCGCAGCCAACCACCACATCGTTTACCGTTACGCAAATCTGGCCTTCAGGAAATAGCTTGATGAGTTTTTTAATGGAATTGGCATCCCAATAATCCTCGTCCATATCCATATAGGCCGATTTCATCGATTTTTTTAGTTCCTGGTAATCCTGTACTTCCAGGTTACGCATTTCAACACTTTGCAGATCCATGTTTTTGTTTTGATATTCTGTATCCTTAATAAAAATGCAGAGGATTTGTTTTGCCCTTAAGGTAAGCTTTTAACATTAACTTTTACGGCGCCGCATTCCAAAGAGTTAATGCCCGGTTGTAGTGTGGTGCAATAACAGGTATCAAAGGCACTACATTACATTAGCCCAAGTTTCTTATCAAACTTTTGTTTTTAAGTATACCCACTACAGATATCCGATATTTTGTTAAATAGGGTTTTCGATAGTTTAAATGCGGTTTTTAAGTCATTTTTGACTAATTTATAACCATTCTAAATACGCCTGTTTGACAAAGTGTTGACATTGCATCCCTTTTATAGTGATATTTTTGTTCGGTCAAATTTAAAACTGCTTTGAAGTATTTAAAGGTTATAGCTTTTACACACAAACAGATTGAACTGAAGGAAATAGGAAGATTGGTGGTTTGCCAGGAAAATCTAACTGAAAAGCTTCAACAGGTTAAAACTCAATTTGGAATACCGGAAATATTCTATCTGGCTACATGTAACCGTGTGGAATTTGTTATGACTACCCCCCAGGTGGTTGATAAGGATTTTGCCAAACGTTTTATTGAAGCTTTTAATACCGAACTGTGTGAGCACTCCCTGAGTACCTTCATGGATGGCGCTTCTATTTATGAAGACCAGGAAGCCATGGTGCACCTGTTGCGTACTTCATGCTCGTTAGAGAGTTTGATAGTTGGCGAAAAGGAGATACTGGCCCAACTGCGCAAAGCATATGAACACTGCAAAGAAGCCGGCCTTACCGGTGACGGCCTGCGCATGATTATGAATTGTGTGGTTAAAACGGCCAAAGAAGTTTATACCCATACCAATATTTCAAAGAACCCTATATCGGTTGTATCGTTAGCTTACCGCAAGCTTAAAGATTTAAACCTTTGCTCGAACGCCCGCATACTGATTATCGGTGCCGGCGAAACCAACCGTAATATTTCTAAGTATCTGCAAAAGCATAAGTTCAGTAACTTCGCCGTTTTTAACCGGACTGTTTCCAAAGCGACACAATTGGCCAAAGATCTGGGCGGCGAGGCATTTGACCTGGAAGCGCTTAAAACATACAATAAAGGCTTCGATGCCATTATCACCTGCACATCGGCAGTTGAGCCCATCATCACTACCGAAATTTACCAATCGTTGCTTAATGGCGAAACCGGTAGGAAAACAATAGTCGATCTGGCCATCCCTAATGATACCGCTCCCGAAGTTTTGGAGCAATTCCCTGTTAACTTTATCGAAGTACATTCATTAAACGAGGTTGCCAAACGTAACTTACAGGAGCGTTACCACGAGTTGGTACACGCAGAAGGTATTATTGAACAAAACATAGCAGAGTTTTTAACCCAACTAAAACAACGCCGTATCGAAGTGGCCATGCGCCAGGTGCCCGAAAAAATTAAAGAGATCCGCAACACGGCCATCAATTCCGTTTTTGCTGATGAAGTACAAAGCATGGATCAGCAATCGCGCGATATCCTGGAAAAGGTGATCAATTACATGGAAAAGAAATATATCAGCGTGCCCATGATAATGGCTAAGGATATATTGATTAATGAGAATTGATTTAACTGCTACCGCGAGTTTAACGAAGTGTAACTCGTGGTTTTTACAATTTAAGCTTCCAGCTTAAATTGTTATCCCAAGAAATTTATATTATAAGCTCAAAATAAGCTGAAAGCTTATTTGTGCATTGCCACGAGTCATACTTCGTTAAACTCGCGGCAGCAAATTTATTTTATTTTTTGGCCTGATATTACTAATTTTCCATCCTAAACCAAGTCATTCAATGTTTGAAACCGTAACTGTTGATGAAGCCCTACGCAAAGGGAAACGTAACATAAATTTGCCGATTTATGTAATATTATTCGGTATGATCGGGCTATCCATTTATTTTGTGGCAGTTGAAAATTTTTCTGGCTGGTATAATGCTGCAGGTGTTACAGGGGGATTTGTTTTTAGCTACCTATATTGGAGCTTTGCCATCACCAAATGGCGGTTATGGGCATTTGAAAATGTAAGAAATGTTCACGAGCTAAAACAGCGGGCAATAAAGGAGAAACTTATTTGGCCCGATGATAGTTTTTTTGGGCGAACTGAAATCCGTACGGCCGACCAAAAGCAGCGCCTTATTAACTTACAGGACAAGTTTAGCAGGCCGGACATTTTTAATGAAGATTATTCAATACCTGCTGAGAAAATAATTTATTATTCAAAGATTAAGGGATTGCTCCAGGCGATATTTATGATGGCCGTTTTTGCAGGCGGCTTGTATGTGGTAATACATGAACACAATTACGTCATAGGTGCAATCGTAAGTGTGGTAGGCGCTATTTTTACCTATACGGGTTTTGCCCACTATAACAACAGGGATCCTCAAATAATTATCAATAATAGCGGTGTTCAAACGAAATCTGTACAATTTTACTCCTGGCAGGAGGTTCGGGGTGAGGATGTTATTACCAGGCAGAACGGTAAATCGAGTACCACTTATTTTACATACCAATATCCTGGTGGCAGTGCAGAATTGGTCATCAGTGAATTTGACGTTGATAAAAAAGAGCTTGAAAAACTATTACGGATTTATCGAGGGCGAAGCGAAAAGAACAGTATCCGGTTATGGGCTATTTGATAAAAATGTAAAGTGTAAAATGACAGGTCGTTCAGATATCGATTTTCAAAAGGCCAAACTCATCAAACAAGGAAGGGCTGAAATTAACGCAGATTTTAAGCCACTTGCCGACTGGATTTATAAAACTTACGGTGTTAAACCAATAGACATCAATTATACTATTCAATGTAGTAGGCCGACCTTAGAGATCGCGCTTGAGTTTATCAGGGATAAAGAAAAGTTTAAAAGCCCGGATAACTTCAGCTATGATGGTGAGAAACAATTCGCCATTTCAAAACAATTTATGGAGATCGCAAATAACCATATCGTAACTGAAAGGTGGGGACCCTTCAATTTATTTTCAAGGCAGCGGGATAAATATAATACTCAGGAGCTATTAGTCGCCTTTAGTTCGTTTGAGTCCATTGCAATGGGCGAGGCAACCGATAATTTTTACCGTGACAAGATCAACTATTTAAAAAAACAGGTTGCAAGTAAAGGGATTTGGGAAATTGTGACGTTTGCATCAGGTGCAACTTTCTTTTTTTATACCAACGCACAAGTAGAAGAAAGTGAAATAAATGGCATGAAGAAAGAACTAAGCTTAAAATACTATGATCTGTTAAAAGAGTATGACGAGTTTAACTATTTAGACCGCGATAGCTTTTCTGTAAGTTTAGATAGTAAAGAAAACTTCGATGACAAATTTAATAGTAACTGGTACGACTATTTCCATTGATGGTAACCCTAATACTCCAGCCACTTCCAAAACCTTACAGACACCATATCGCCTTCTTTGTAACTATCCGGCTCGCCGTTGGATACACGGAGCAACACACCCTCTTTTTCGATTATCAGGTCTTCATAAAAGCCCCGGAAAAGAATTTGTTTTATTGCCCAGCTTTTGGTTGATGAGATTAGTTTGATCCTTATCCAGTCTGGGTAAATTACCACATGGTCTTTTATGGTTTCGATACCGCAAATCTGCGCGTCGGCAGCGGTAAGTACGTTACAGTTACTTAACAGTTGGGCGGTATACAAATGCCGGGGATGTTGATACAGCGTTTTGGGATGGCCCTGCTCCACAATCTGCCCGTTTTTAATAACAATAAGTTCATCAGCCATTGACAGTACTTCGGCCGGGTCATGCGATACCATGAGCACCGTAAGCCCGATTTCTTTTACAATTTGCCTGATATCCTGCTGTAAACCCTCCCTAAAAGAGGTATCTACCTGGTTAAACGGCTCATCCAGCAACAAAACCTGCGGACGGGTGATAATAGCCCTTGCGATGGCCACCCGTTGTTTCTCACCACCACTTAAGTCGGCCACACGCTTATCGGCCATGTGAAGCATATTAAGCTGTTTTAAAATTTGCTCCGTTTTTTCCTTTTTTGCTTTCAGGTCGGTTGCAGGCAGCATGGCTGCCACATTATCCCAAACTTTGGCAAACAGGTTTAAATCATCGGTGTGCTGGGTAACCATTTTCATGGCATCATGGCCGGGAATCAGTTTTTCTTCGGGCCCCCAGATGCGTTCGCCTTTAAACTCAACCCTGCCTTCGTCGGGCGACAGTAATCCGTAAAGTAATCTTAATAAAGTGCTTTTGCCGCTGCCGCTCTCGCCAATGATAGCTGTTATTTTACCGGGTTGGATAGTAATGCTGGTGGTTTTAACACCGGACGCCTGTTTACCGGGATATATTTTACTTACCGAAATTGCCTGCAAAAAAGGAATGTCTGACATTGGGCCAAAGATAGTAGGTTTAAGTTGATTAAGTAAGTGGTTGATTGGGTTGAATAGTGATTTTCGTGGATTGTAAGTTACCCGACAAACCATATTTTAACCTAATCAACGCAATCCAACCCAATCAACCACTCACCATCTTAGAACCCCAGCGTCAATCCAAAGCTGAAGTTTTTCAAGCCTTTTTGTTCGGGGCTGTTTTCAAACATATCGTTAAAGTAGTACTTGGCATAAATGCCCATGATACCGTAACCCATGCGGACGAATGCCCCGGTGCGTAATTTGGCAAAATGATAATCGTCGTCAAATTTTTGTTTGCCCCGCTCGTCGCTAATTTGTTTTACGCGGCCGTTAAGCAAGATGCCCACTTCCGGGCCGGCAACCAGGCGGAAGTAATTGCCCCGGCTATCCTCATGACTGCGGTAATAAAATGATAATGGGATGCGCAGGTAGCTGGACGAAAACCGGTTTTTGCTGAAATGGATACTATCGGGCAGATAGGTTAATACCGGCGCGTTACGCTGTATGGTGATATCCTGGCGCAGGCGAATGTTAGTCCAATCGAAACCGCCGGATACATATATTTTAAAGGCGCTGTTAAAACGGTAGCCAAATTGTACCACATCAAAACCAAAATTGGCTGTTTTTGCCTGGCGATAACTGAGGAATTTGTTTTTATCGGATAAGGTGAAACTGCCGTTGTCAATCAGGGTAGCAAAGCCCAGGTCGATCCTGGAAAAGGTTATCCCGAACGAAAAACCGGGAGCTTTAGTCCGCTGTACTTTTGTAGTATCGTTGGTATATGGCGATACATACGGTGCATCATTACCCACACCCAGTTTTACCCTAACCCTTTTTTTAGTAACTATAGTAGTATCTAAAGCTGTTTTGATGGTATCGGTTGTTGTGGTAGTAGTTGTTGTGGTTTGGGCAAAGCCGTAGCTTGCGGCAATGCATAGCATCGCTGTAAAAATTGAACGTTTCATATTATTGTTGGTATATATTTTTCTTTAGATTGTTATTTTTCTTTTTTCACTTTGATAATGCCCAGGTTTACGCCGGTTATGGTGGCGTCGTCCTCATCGGTATTGCTAAATTCAATGATCTTGTCTTTCCGCTTATCAACGGCGGCTATCACTACATTAAACACATCGCCCAAACTACGGATTTTGTGTTTTTTTACCGGGGCGGCTGTTTTAGTCGCGGTAAGCTGCGCAGGTGCTGTAGTTGGCGCATTTGCTATAACAACAGGTTCGTCAATATGCTTCTCTATAGTAGGCGTGCTTATGTCCGGTAAAACGGGTCTAATGGGTTGCTGGTCTGGCCTGGCAGATGCCAGTACAGGCTGCTCATCCTGTTTCACAATATCCTGCGCGGGCTGTATAACAACCGGTTTTATGATTCCGCGTTTGTCTGTTTTTGCTTTATTGTTGGCTAAGTTGTGGGCCGGTGCCATAGCTACGTTTGCCGGTTTATTGTTTAGTGCTGCTGTTGGCTGCGTAACGGGTGCATCCGGTACAACTACTGTTGGTTTTACAGGTTGCTTAGCTGCTATAAGCGCATCGGGTTTGGTTAGCTTAACTTCCTTAGGGATAAATAAAACGCCGGCAGTTATTAGCAAAGCAATACCTGCGGCGATGCTCAGCAATGGCAACCATGCCTTTTTGCGTTTTTGGGTATTCAATTCGCCGGCAATCCCTGTCCACACGTTTGCAGATGGTTCTATCTCGTAATCGTTTAATGCCGAGTGAAACAGTTTGTCCAGGTCTTTATCCTGCATATCCATAGCTTTTGCCCTCCATTTTTGCAATTTGTTCTTTTAATATCGTTCTTGCCCTTGATAGCTGCGATTTTGAAGCTCCCTCGGTGATGCCTACAATTTCGGCAATTTCTTTGTGTGCATAACCCTCTAAGGCATACAGGTTAAATACGATGCGGTAACCCGGCGCCAGTTGCTGTATCAGCCCCATCAGCACTTTGGCATCAAGATTGGCGGCAGCTATCGGGTTAACCGATGGTTCGGTTCCTGCCTCGTCTATATCAACCACCTGCATCATTTTGTGGTGCTTGCGATAGTATTCGATAGAACTGTGTACCATAATGCGCCTTACCCAACCTTCAAATGATCCATCTGCCCGGTAATCGGTCATTTTGCCAAACACCTTTATAAACCCGTTTTGCAGCATGTCTTCGGCCTCCATTCTATCGGTAGCATAGCGCATACACACGGCCAGCATTTTACCTGCCAATTGTTTGTATAACAATTCCTGCGCCTTGCGTTCGCCCGCCTTGCAGCGATCAACCAGTTGTTCGATAGTATATTTAGGTTCCAAAAACATCATTTAAAAGTAAGATGGTAACCTGGGGCAAATGGTTGCATG
>Ga0075366_10000248_pt1 | contig 23710 bp, 19 predicted proteins | sample EndMethybrTD3031_FD_72351 | JGI IMG/M metagenome (GOLD analysis project Ga0075366, IMG submission 72351) | Populus endosphere microbial communities from Tennessee, USA - Endosphere MetaG P. TD hybrid TD303-1 | ecosystem: Host-associated > Plants > Roots > Endosphere | place: USA: Tennessee...
CCTGTATCTACAAAATATTGCAGATATTTAATCTGGTCTCTAAGTGACGTTACACCTACCGCGTTAACAGCTTGCTTTGAAGCATTGCTGGTAAATTGCGAAAGGTTGAACCCGACGGTATAAAGCTTTCCCTGGCTTACCGCAGGTTTGTTGGTTTTACCATAATTGCCTGGTTCTTTTTTACAGGAGCATACAGCAGCACAAACTGCCATAAGCAGGATTACTTTGTTTTTCATGACTTTTTATTATAAAATTAAATCATGAATTAATTAAATTAACTTGCGTTTATTAATTGGGCGTTTTTTTGTGAAGCATGAGAAAGTTTTAACACTTTTATTGTGATATGTAATACTCGGGCACGATATTTCCATCAAGCGATATCACCGGATAGCCCATATTCATTAAGGGCACCCTCCCACAGGTTCCTCGCCGAGAGAACCTGCGGCACAGAAAAAGGAAAAAAGCAACATACCACCAACCAACTACTGGTTATACGTCCAGATATCGCCCGAACGCATGGTAACCTGCGGACTGGTATATAACAGGGTGGTTCCATCCGTATCGTACACGTAAAAGCGCCCGGTTTCCATATCGGTATTCATGTATAGTACAACCTGGTTTGGGCCGTGCGCTTTTTCAATATCACCCCAGCGCCCGTTTGTTCTGTCGCTAACAAAAATTATCTTTTTTGTTAGCCACCTGGCATGCAATGCATTGTGGCTTAAATCTTTGCCGGGCCCCGCGCCATAAATAATGCCGTACAGCCTGTTGGCATTGGCTACAAACCCCATCGAAACCATGAATAAATCTGCTTCATTGTAATTACCAAACAACAAGCGGCTTGCCGGGAAACTGGTAAGGCTATTGCTCAGGCTGTATCTTAATTCGTGCCTGTTACGGTGCGTTCCCATTAAATAGTAGGTGGTATTGTTGTAAGTAAAAGCTTTTACATCCTGTGCAACGGCGTCTTCGGCCAGCGCATCGCCGGTATAGTTGAAATTTATCCCGTCGGTACTTGTGGCGTGATGAACAGCCCTGGGCCTGGTTGCAAAATCGTTAAAAAATAAATGATAAATGCCGTTTTCCAGGTAACCAACATTCGAACCGTTTACATCAGCTGTGGCCCAGTTGGGGTAATTGGCCATACTTAATAAGGAATTACCTGAACCTGCATTCGGGGTCCAGGTAACGCCATCGGGCGATGTTGCGAAGCTGGGCTTATTGGTAGCCGAGTTTTGCGGTAAAGAGGTATAATACATCAGCCAGCTGCCACCGGGCTTTTTAAACACCGTTTCATTATTTACGTGCAGCCTGTCGCCATTGCCGATCATCAGCGTATGGGTGCCAAAAGTTAAAAAATTGTCGTGCGTGACGGTTGTAAATATCCGGTCGTTTCTTGTCGATGTATTATTGTCCCAGCCTCCATAATAAATGTTCCAGGCGCCTCCGTTACTAACAATATTGGGCGCGTAAATATTAGGATTAATCCCTTTAGCTGTGCCCTGTATAAAGGGGTCGCGGTCGTCTTGCGTCCAGTTAAAAATACGGCCTGGGTCAAAGGAGTCCGAACCCGCGTTATTAATCCGGTTTTGCCGGCTGGCGTTGTCATTGCCGGTCCATTTAAAATGGTTGAAACCGTCATCATATCCGGCGGCAACTTCGGTAAGTTGAAAATAATAGTTTGGCCCATCGGCGCGCAGCCTGGTAGCTTCTATTTTTATGGCCGTGGCATGCACCGTAACCGGCAGCGGTATTATAACCGGCAAATTGTGATTGCCAGATTTTTGAGGATTGGCAAAATTGGTAAATGACTTTGCCGATACCCACCTGGCGCCTGTATAGTAGTAAATTGTAAAATTCAACGGGAAACATACGCCGGCATCGTTGCTGCTATACCTTGGGGTCAGCTTCACGTAATTTACATCATTGGCGCCGCTAAATTGAAATTGGATAAACTCGACATCGCTGATACTTACCTTTCGGCCCGAGCTCCAGGTTGTAGCGGTGTTATTGTCAATAGCATTCGATGCATCCCAAGTAGAATAGGTTGATGAGGCCGAAACGCTAACAATAGGGATATCGGTATTTACCAACGATGTTTTCAGGCTTTGATCGTTGGTGGCAGGCTCGGTGTTTATTTCGGGCACGTCCTTGTGGCAGCCGATAGATAAAACGATAATTAATAAAAGCAATATGCGCAAAAGTGCTCTCATGATAAAGGTTGGCAGGTTATTAACACGAGGTAGCGCGGCTGCTATTTACAGTAAATATATCTGAATATTTTATTTTTGGCAATACACAAATTAATTTTTTCGGAAGTGCCGGGAAAGGTGCTTACCGGTATGTTACGGGACATTTGTGATGAGCCACCAGGTTCATTTCCGCAGAGACCAGGTGCCAAAACCCGTTGCCATCCGCATACCCAACAAAAAAGCGAACACCCATAATAGCAGCGCTGTATACTACTCACCCAAAAAAACTATCTTTGCCCCTATGAATATCCTGATCCTCGGTTCGGGCGGAAGGGAAAGCGCCTTCGCCTGGAAAATTGCGCAAAGCCCTAAATGTGAAAAGCTTTTTATTGCCCCCGGCAATGCAGGCACTCACCAATATGGCACCAACGTTAACATTAAGGTTACCGATTTTGAGGGCATTAAGGCGCTGGTATTGGAACAAGCCATTGACCTGGTACTGGTAGGCCCCGAGGAACCGCTTGTAAAAGGCGTTCATGATTTCTTTTTGGCCGACGAGCAATTAAAAAACATACCTGTAATAGGTCCGCAACAGGAAGCTGCCCAGTTAGAAGGCAGTAAGGATTTTAGCAAGCAGTTTATGCAAAGGCATAACATCCCTACGGCTGCCTACAAAACTTTTACCAAAGATACCCTGCAGGAGGGCCTTACCTACCTGGCCACCGCCGGCTTACCGGTAGTGCTTAAAGCCGATGGCCTTGCTGCCGGCAAAGGGGTACTCATTTGTACTTCGCTGGAAGAAGCCCAACTGGAACTTACCCAAATGTTGGCTGAAGCCAAATTTGGCGATGCCAGTTCAAGTGTTGTTATTGAACAGTTTCTGCAAGGCATCGAGTTATCTGTTTTTGTGATGACCGATGGCAGCAACTATAAAATACTCCCCGAAGCTAAAGATTATAAACGCATCGGCGAGGGCGATACCGGCCTAAATACCGGCGGTATGGGTTCAATTTCGCCGGTGCCGTTTGCCGATGAAGCCTACATCAGGAAGGTGGAAGAAAAGGTTATTATCCCTACTGTTGAAGGCCTGAAAAAGGATAATATTCCTTACAAAGGTTTCATCTTCATCGGCCTGATGAACAAAGATGGCGAACCATGGGTGATAGAATATAACTGCCGCATGGGCGACCCCGAAACCGAAAGCGTAATGCGCCGCATTGACAGTGATTTTGTTGACCTGCTGCAAGGCGTAGCCGAAGGCACCCTTAACGAAAAAAACTTAGTTATCTCCCCAAAAACTGCCGCCACCGTAGTGATGGTTGCAGGCGGCTACCCGGGCGAATACCTTAAAAATAAAGTAATAACCGGCACCGAAAACGTGCGCGACAGCATCGTATTCCATGCAGGCACCAACCTTGATGGTGAAAACGTAATAACCACAGGTGGCCGTGTTTTAGCAATAACCACCCTGCAGGACAACATGTTTAACGCCCTGCAACAAGCCACAGCCGACGCCAGCCGTATTTATTACGACGGCATGTACTTCAGAAAAGATATTGGATTTGACCTTCTTTAGTTCACTGGTTCATTTGTTCATTGGTGGCATAGTCGTTTACTATCATATCCATTTAAAACAGAACAGATTTATAAAGGAAAAAGCCATGCTGATATTTACCAGCATGGCTTTTTCCTTTATAAATTCAACCCAATAGAAGACTATTGAACTAGTCTTTCAAACTATTCACCAATCAACTAATGAACCAGTGAACTAATGAACCAATTAAATCTTCCCGAAGATCTCGGCAAGCTTATCTTCCAGATCGTCGCCGCGCAGGTTTTTGGCAATTATTTTTCCGCTTGGGTCTAACAAAAAGTTTTGGGGGATACCGCGCACGGCGTATAAGCCTGCGGCTTTGCTATCCCAGAATTTAAGGTCAGAAACGTGGGTCCAGGTAAGGCCATCTTTATGAATGGCAGCCAGCCACTTATCTTTAGCATTTGGTTTATCAAGCGACACGCCTAAAATGGTAAATTTTTGACCTTTATAGTGGTTATAAGCCTTTACCACGTTAGGATTTTCCCTGCGGCAGGGGCCGCACCATGATGCCCAAAAGTCAATCAAAACATATTGCCCGCGGAATGAAGAAAGGTTGATGACTTTTCCGCTGGTATCAGCCTCGGCAAATTCCGGCGCGGTTGCACCCAATGCCACGGCTTTAAGTTTTGGCATCCTTTCGCCCAACGCTTTACCTGATGGGGTGCTCTTAACATCAGGCGTTAGGGCATCGTACAAAGGTTTAAGATCTACATAATCGGCACTGTAGGCCAATGATTCAAGAGCATTCAGGCTGATGATGGAGTTGGGGTTTTCCTGGATAAATTTTTTATCTATAGCCGCACTCATCTCGTCAATCGCTTTTTCGTCGGCTTTCGCTTTTTTAATATATTCAGGAGAGGTCTTTTGCTCGTCTGTAGCTGCTTTCTGCTTTTCTTCCAAAGCGGTGTAAGCGTCATTTACGGGCTTTTGCAGCAGCTGATATTTCTCGTTTTCCTGGTTGGTTTTAGGGCCGTCAACTGTCGCGTTTTCTATTTTATCAGTCGCGTTTACGTTTATTAAACCAGGTTCAAGATAAATAGCACGATAACCATCGGCTTTTCCCGTGCCTGTACCTTTGGAGTTAAACAACAAATAAGCATTAAGCGGCGCCGCACCAACCGAGCCGGCAAAATGGAATTTACCATTAGCCACGGTACATGAATCGTAAATGGGTTTACCCTTCGGGAACCTATATTCAAGGTAAACCTTGGCAGGCGCGTTAAATTCGCCTATTTTACCTTCAATCTTGTATTTTGTATCCTGTGCAAAAGCAATAACGGGTAACGCGGCCAATGCTAATAATATTATTTTTTTCATAAGCGATAAAGTTTCAATTGCAATATAATACCTAAAAGCTATATATTACTCATAGTCAGTAAAAAAGTTACATTGTTTTGAATTGCTCCAATAATACCAAATGGACAATTTGAATGATAGAATACCATGCACAAACTTTTAAGGTTGTCCTGCAAGCCATTTCAACCACTCACTATTCACCCCTCACCACCCTATATCTTCCCAAAAAGTTCAGCCAATTTAGCGTCAAGGTCTTCGCCGCGCAGGTTTTTGGCAATGATTTTTCCATCAGGGCCAATCAGGTAATTTTGTGGGATAGACGTTACCGAGTAAAGGGCCGCGGCAGCGTTATTCCAATATTTAAGGTCCGATACCTGTGTCCAGTTCAACCCGTCATCTTTGATGGCAGCAAGCCAGGCCGATTTACTCTCGGCCCTATCCAATGATACGCCCACGATGGTAAAGTTTTTAGATTTGTACTTATTATAACTACGTACTACATTAGGGTTTTCCTGGCGGCAAGGCCCACACCATGAAGCCCAAAAATCAAGTAAAACATATTTTCCCCTGAACGATGAAAGTTTAACAGGTGTACCGTTAACGTCGTTCTGCACAAAATCGGGCGCGATAGCGCCAATGGAGGTCACCCGTAAGGCGTCAAGCTGCGATTTTAACACTTTTCCTGCTTCGGTATTCCGTACATCGGCCGAAAGTGAATTGTATAGAGGCTCAATTTCACCGGGATCAGGAGATGGGCCACCTACCGAGCTTAATGCCAGCAAACTAAGGTAGCTGTTAGGGTTGGCTGTTATAAAGCTTTTTAACGTATAGCTTTGCAGGGTTTGCAACGCCTTATATTTACTTTGTATTGCGCTTTGAAATGCAGGCGATTTTTGTTGCTCGGGCGTAGCTCCCCTAACCTCGGCCATCAAACGCTCGCCGCGTTGGTTTATGCTCCTTAGTTGCTCCTGTAATTTAATATTATCCAGGTTAAGCTGCGAGCCGGTGATTTGCGCTTTTGAAACAGAATCTTTACTGGTGATAGTCAGCGTGCCTTTGTCAATAAAAAAGTTAAGGTTATCGGCATTTTTTGACAAAGCCCGGCCATCGCTGTATTGCTGGGTAAATTTTTCAATGCCTACGCCTTTATAATCAACCACCAAAGTCGCGTTAACCGGGTTTAGCATCGAACCTTTGAAACTGAACGCGCCATTAACAACATCGGCAGAATCAATAACACTATTGGCCCCCAATTGGTACGACAGGTAAATTTTAGCCGGAGCGCCAACATTGCCCAGCTTGCCGTTTATAGTAAACGTTTCGGTGGTCTGTGCAAATGCCATAACGGGCAGTAAAGCAGTTATTAATAAAAATATTTTCTTCATCAGAGTTAAAAACTATAAGGATTGATAACGGTAAAACGCTGTTATAATTGCTATTATCAGTTTAATTTTTGATAAGTGCGCCACCAAAGATCGGGCAACTCGCCGGATGTGGCGGTTTTATAATCGGCATAGCTACATGGTACCAGGTGAAAGCGTTCGTTTTTTGAGCCGCCCGTGGGGTAAGGTACTTGCATCCACCAGCGATCTGATTTTTTGCTTTTTACAAAAACCACTTCCTGGTCATCATGCTTCAGGCTGGTTTTATAAATCAGGTATTGCGATTTGGGGTTGAGCGGGAAATCGCGCTTGCGGCCATAAAAACCATCAATAAAGTACCATATCATCTGCGCCAGCAACATGGCCGTTTGGCCATTATTATCATAAGCCGGGTTAAATTCATAAAACCCTATCGAGCTTAGTTTATCATTAAAACCAGCGTACCGGCATAACTGGCAGGCCTCCTGCCCGTTAAAGCCATTGGGGGTTGCATTAGCATTGCCCGCGGCATCTGCAGATCGGATGGCGCCAACATCAAAGCTTACCATACTGGCGTTGCGGATGGCGGGCTCAGTTACAGCGATATTGCCGCTTAATTCGCCAAGGCGGTGTACATCAAAATAAAGCTTATCCATCACCCGCAGGCTTTCCTGGCTGGCAAAATAAGTTTGATACCCCAGGTTGCTGAAATTAAACAGGTAATTAGGCTCGTGCAAAAATATTTTGTTGAGGTATGATTGCGAAGTAGTTTCTAAACCATCCGGCACCTCATCCTCGTCAAGGTCAAAACGTGCGTCAACCACCACCAGGTCAACTTTTTGTTCCAGTTCCTCATAACCCAGGTACTGGGCATACGTAAGGTCCTGGCCGCCGCCTAAAATAATGGGGATTATATCTTTTTTAACCAGTTCGGCTACTACGGTTTTCAGCGCAAAATAGGTGTCGGTGACAGATGCTCCGGCTATGATGTTGCCCAGGTCGACTATCTTTAAATTGTATCCGCCTTCGTTAAGCTGGTATAGTTTTTCGCGAATGTAATCGGGGGCAAGTGCGCAACCCTGGTTATCGGTAGCATTACGGTCGTCCATGACACCAATGATGGCCATGTCTGTCTTCTCTTCCAGGTCGGGAAAATCTACAGAGTAATGTACAATTTTATCGCCCAGCTGACTGGTATAGTACCCCTTTTTAGGAGTGATCTTTTTAAGATCAATGGGTTTAAAAAAATCAGCTAAGGACATTGAATACTAATTTGAAAATGTGTCAATTTGAAGATTTGAAGATGAAACATCTTTGCAAAGATGCGAATTCACATCATTAATTCTGCAACTTCGCCCCACTTATGAATTTTCAAATCATCAAATTTTCAAACCATCAAATTAAAATGATATTGTGCACTTTTACATTTTCAAATAAACACATTTTCAAATCTTCAAATTGAAATGATTCTAATTACTGGGGCAACAGGTTTTCTCGGGGCCGAGCTGGCAAAATTGCTGGTTACATCAGGCTTAAACATTCGTTGTACCAAACGGGCTACCTCAACCACACCTGCTTTGCTTGTCCCCTTTGCATTGCAAATTGAATGGGTGGAGGCTGATTTGCTGGATATTTTTGCTTTGGAGGATGCCTTGGATGGCGTAGCCCAGGTTTATCATTGCGCAGCATGGGTATCGTTAAAATCGGCCGATAAAAAACCGATGATCAATACCAACGTGACCGGCACCGCCAACCTGGTTAATTTATGTGCCGAAAAAGGCATCAGGATGGTACATGTCAGCTCGATAGCCGCTGTTGGCATGGCCAAGCCGGGCGAGTTTACTACCGAGAACCACCACCTGGAACAATCTACAGAAAATGATGGCTATGCCATATCAAAGCTGGAAAGTGAGATGGAAGTATGGCGCGGCGTGGCCGAGGGTTTGGATGCCGTAATTGTAAACCCATCGCTCATTATAGGGGCAAGTGCCGGTAAAGTTGGCAGCGGTGCGCTGTTTGAAACCATCCGCAAAGGGCTTAAGTTTTATACCACAGGCGCCATTGGCTTTGTTGATGTACGCGACGTAGCCAAATGTATGGCTGGCCTCATGAACAGTGATATCACCGCCGAGCGCTACATTATCAGCGCCGAAAATCGCACCTATCAATCTATCACTACCGAGGCAGCAAACGGATTCGGGATTAAACCGCCTGCCATTTTAGCCAAACCCTGGCTTATGGAAATTGGCTGGCGCGGCGCCGCAGTAATTGCCGCGTTAACAGGCGGGGACCCGGCTATCGACAAAACCTCGGCCCGTGCGGCATCGGTAACACGGGAGTTTGATAACTCGAAAATTAAGAACGCAATTGGGATTGAGTTTAAGCCAATCAGTGAAAGCATTAAGGAGATTTGCCGGGCATTGAGCCAATAACTTGCTAACATGCAACCCGATAAAAGAAACCACCTGATAGATTTGCTGAGAATACTGGCAGCTTCATGGGTAGTTTTTTTTCATCTTAATCAGCCCATAAAACCCATTGATAACTGGTACCGCGATTTTTGTAAATACGGGCACTTGGGGGTACCTATATTTTTCATGATAAGCGGGTATTGCATATTGATAGCGTTGCAGCACGCTCAAAAACCGGCCGAATTTATTGTAAGGCGGTTCTTCCGTATTTTTCCGCCCTATTGGTTCAGCCTGGTCGTAACCGCTATGATAATTTTATTGCTGAAGTTTACAACCAGCGTAAATTCAGTCGCGATAATCCCTAAGAATATTACGGGCATAGTGGCCACGCTTACGCTTACCACATCGCCCATCACCAATGTAAAAACCATAAACTGGGTGTATTGGACGTTATCGTACGAAGCGTTTTTTTACCTGGCTGTATTTGCCTGCGCCTTTTTTAAAAAGCAATATTTTGTTATCGCTTTAATAATGGTAACACTTTTAAGCACCATATTACCGGGGTTCGCGTCGGGCCCGCTTTTCTTTTTAAACTTATGGCCCTTATTTAGCTTTGGCGCAGCCATATACCAGTTGCTGCACCGGCCTGCGTACAAATGGTTTAATATAGCCTTGTTGGTTGTTACGGTGGTTAACTTTTATGTTACCCATCAATCCTATATTTATGTTACACTCTGCTTAATTACCGGGGCATTTATCGTTATTAACCACTTTAAACCGTTAAAAAGCAATCTGCTCAGCCGCTATGGCGATATTTCCTATTCACTGTATTTAATACACGTCCCCATCGGTATTTATTTATTAGGACATTTGAAAATAGCTGCAATACAAACCAATTTGGCTTTAAATATTCTTTTTGATGTGGGGATGTTGATATTCTTAGTGTTTGTTTCTAAGTTAATACACAGGTACGTCGAACTGCCCGCTATCAGGTATGGTAAGCGGTTTGGGAAATGATTTTGGTGAGTGGGTGATCAGGCTATATCTTTTTTATGCTTTGCTTTTTGCATAAGCTTTGATCTGCTTTACAATTACCCATACAACTACCCCAATAATTACGATGAAAATCGCCGCACTGACGGTAGTCCAAAGTACCAATGAGGTTGATGGAGATAATAAGTCCATATAGTCTAATTTAATATGCCACAATATATGACTAATCAACTAACAAACCAATGAACTAATGAACCAAAAAAATTCGCACATTTGCACCCAAGATGGAGCAGTACTTTATTATTGATTTCGACAGCACGTTTACACAGGTTGAGGCCCTTGACGAACTGGCCCGCATATCCCTCAAAAATCATCCCGACCGCGAGGGCATTTACAAACAGATAGAAGATTTAACCAATGCCTCGATGGAAGGCAGGCTATCGTTTACCCAAAGTTTAGAAGCCCGGGTTAAATTATTATGTGCCAACCGTGATCATTTAAAGCAACTCATCAGCCATCTTAAAAAAAAGGTATCCACCTCATTCTCGCGTAATACTATCTTCTTTAAAAATCACCAGGACGAGGTTTTGATCGTATCCGGCGGTTTCAAGGAGTTTATTACACCGGTAGTCACCGAGTATCATATTAAAAAAGAAAACATTTACGCCAATACCTTCGAGTTTGACGATGAGGGCAATATTATTGGCTACGACCGTACCAACCCCCTCTCGCAAGAAGGCGGTAAAGTTAAGTTGCTGAAAGAACTGCAACTGCCCGGCGATATTTACGGCATCGGCGATGGCTACTCCGATTTCCAGTTAAAGGAATCGGGCATGATCAAGAAGTTTTATGCCTTTACCGAAAACATCGAACGTAAATCGGTTGCCGAAAAGGCCGACCATATTACCCCAAGTTTCGACGAGTTCCTGTACCTTAATAAGTTGCCCCGCGCCATATCATATCCAAAAAACCGCATCAAATGCCTGGTAGTTGGTGATATTAACGAGGAAGCCCAAGCCCAAATGAAAAAAGAGGGCTACAACATCCGCAACCGGGAAAATGTTGAAGATAAATATTTAGAAGAAGCAGGCGTTTTATTTTGCGACGAAAGCCACCAGCCCAGCCCAGAGCAGGTACAAAATGCCGGGCGCCTGAAAGTAATAGGCATTTTTGGCAAATGCAGTAACAAACTTGCCGAAACAGCCACCGAAAACGGAATTATCATATTTGATGATCCGAGGCATAACCCGCACAACAGCGATTTTTTGCCAAAAAGGGTAATGGCTTTTATGAACGAGGGCAAAACACATACCAGTTGCAACTTTCCAGATTTACAGCCCCCAAGGGTTAACAATGCACACCGTTTAATCCACATTCATAAAAATGTGCCCGGCATACTGGCCAAAATAAATGATGTATTTGCCCGCCACAACATCAATATAGTTGGCGAATTTCTGGTTACCAACCCACAAATAGGCTATGTAATAACCGATGTAAATACCGGCTACGACACCGAAGTACTTAACCAGCTAAAGGCTATTGAGCATACGATAAAATTCAGGCTGCTGTATTAATCGGGTGCGTGGTTCCTGTTGCCTGGTTCGTGTTTTTTAGGTCTTAAAACATTCGGCGCTGCTTACCCGAACCACACAACACGAACCTCGAACCAGACTACTCCTTAAAAGGCACCACCAATACCGGGATGGGCGAATGGCGCACAACGTTTTCGGCTACGCTGCCCATAAGCAAACGGTCAATGCCGGTACGGCTGTGGGTGCCTATCACTATCAGGTCAGCATTAAATTCCTGGGCGCAGCTAATTATGCCATCAGCGGTGATGTTAAATTCGGTAAAGGAAGTAACTTCCAGTTCGCCCGCATATTCCTTTTTTATAGCATCAATTACGGACGAAGATTGCTGGGTTTGTAAATCAACCAACTCTGCCTGATCTACTGCCAGGGTACCCATCGGTGTTCCAACCAGGCTATCGTTAGTATCGGGCGGAAAGACAGCAGGCTCAATAATATGTACCAGGCCAACCGCGGCATGATAAGTATGTGCAATATCAAACCCATATGCGGCCGCATTGTGCGCATAAGTGCTATCATCAATACCTATTAATATTTTGTTGATTTTCATGATGTTCGAGGTTACTGTCTGAATCAGAATTTACAGGATTTGAGAATGAACAGGATTAGAAGTCAGTATGGCATTCTGAAAATTCTGATTTAGACATAAGACAGCCCGCATCAAAAAATGTTTTAGTTTCCCATATACTTAGCCCTGTTTAACCTCATTCCATTTTTATTACCTTTGATTATGCAATTCTCTCCAGAAATTGAAGGTCGCCTGGCGCAGCTACAGGAAAAATATGAGGCTATGGGGCAGGATATGAATTCCTACCTCGATGGGCTGCTATACGCCGACTTTTTAACCTATTGGGATTACATCCACCTGGATACATTACTAAGCCTCCAAAGCCCTAAAACACCCTTTCCCGACGAAGAGATTTTTATTATCTATCACCAGATAACCGAGCTGTATTTTAAGCTGGCTTTGCATGAATGCCAACAGATAGCGACGGCCGCGCCTTTAACCGTAGATTTTTTTACGGCAAGGCTAAAACGGATTAACAGGTATTTTGGGGCATTGACCCAATCGTTCGAAATTATGGTTGACGGGATGGAAAAAGAGCAGTTCCTGAAATTCAGGATGTCGTTATTACCGGCCAGCGGCTTTCAATCGGGGCAATACAGGATGATCGAGATTCATGCTACCGATTTTATTAACCTGGTAGCTAAGGATAAGCGCGACGAGCTGCGCAGCTTTTCTATCGACGAGCAATTTGAATACATTTACTGGAAATTTGGCGCCACCGAACTATCAACCGGCAAAAAAACATTGACACTTAAACAGTTTGAAAAAAAGTACGCTAAAACTTTTATCGAACTGGGCAAGGCGAACGTAAACCACAACTTTAATACACAGGCCTTAAAATTTGAAGGCGAAGGGCAACTTACCCCCGATCTTAAGAATGAATTACGCCAGCTGGATATCAACGTAAATGTAAACTGGCCGTTATCGCATTACAAATCGGCCGTGCGCTATCTTAACCGCGAACCTGAAGAGATTAAAGCTACAGGCGGCACCAACTGGCAAAAATACCTACCTCCGCGCTTTCAAAAACGCATTTTTTACCCATCGCTCTGGAGCGAAGATGAAGTTGAGAACTGGGGCAAGGCCTGGGTGGATAGCGTACTCGGATAAGTAAGCAGCAAAAAGCTATCCTGAATTATAAATTTTCGCAATTCTGAAGGGGAGGTGACATTCAAAAATAAAAGACTGTCATCCTGAGTGGTAAATTTCGCAAAACTCTGAAGAGAAAATGACATAAAAATAAAAAACTGTTATCTTGAGTTGTAAAATTTCGCGAAATTCTGAAGGTGAAATGACATATATCGCATGTCGGCGAGTCGACTCACCCCGACGAGGCTACGCCCGTCTGCCCCTCACTCCGCTTCACGCATAGAGGGGCTAAAAAATAAAAATTGTGGTTACCCTCTTTGCGGCCTAAGCCGGAGAGAGGGTCGGCCAGCGTAGCGTAGCCGGGGGGAGTCGTAGCCAGCGTTAAAAGCCAATGTTTGTATAAAACGCAACATGTCATGGGTAGGCACGAAGGATCTATTCGCGAACTTTTCTATCGGACATGCACAGCTGATAGATCCTTCGTGCCTACCCATGACAGTATTTATTTTTGAATGTCATTGTCTTCAGCGTTTCGCGAAATTTTACAACTACATTTTGAACGTCATTCTCTGACAAAATGCTACTATCCCAACCATAGTTCGCCCTTCAGCGGGTTAGGGGGCTAAACGTTTTTATCGTCAATGATCTTGAAAAACTCATCGCGGTAGGTATCACCTACGGGGATAATTTTCTCGCCTATCTGGATGCGGCTTCGCTCGATGCTGTCAATTTTATTAAGCGCTACAATGTATGATTTATGCACCCTTACAAAATGCTTTTCGGGCAGGGCATCTTCCATCTTTTTCATGCCTTGCAGGGTAATGATCCGCTCTGCACATGTAAATATGGAGATGTAATCTTTCAATCCTTCAATAAACAAAATATCGTGCAGGTAAACCTTCTGAATCTTATGTTCGGTTTTTACGAAGATAAAATCGGTCGAAAAATCGTCCTGTTGGGCCGGTTCGGCCTGTATCACAGTTTTGGTTACCGGTTGTATAATACCCTGCGCTTTTTGCACCGCTTTAAAAAACCTGTCGAATGCTATCGGCTTCAGCAAATAGTCAACTACATCCAGTTCGTAGCCCTCTAAAGCATATTGCGGATAGGCGGTGGTAAGTATCACTTTGGCTTTGCCGTTGGCTATCTTCAGGAATTGGATGCCGGTTAGCTCGGGCATTTGCACATCTAAAAATACCAGGTCCACATTGCCGGCCTGTACCAGGGTAAGGGCTTCAATAGGGTTGGTTGTGGCTTTCACCAATTGCAAAAAAGGCATTTTGGATATATAGTCTTCCAAAATATGCAGCGCTAAAGGCTCATCATCAACTACCAGGCATCTGATCATGTTGTAAAAATAAACACTAATTCCACGAATTTTTTCGAATTACACGAATTTATTGCACACTAATTGTTACGAATTAAATCGAATTACACGAATTAAGGAAATTAGCCTTTCAGAATGTCTTTTTAATCGCTCTCCACCTCGATTTGTGAAATTCGAATACATTCGTGCCCATTCGTGTGTATCATAATGGCGTTAACTCCACCGACTTATAAAATAGCTCGGCACCTTCTGATTGTAACAATATTCGTCCTTCGGCTACAGAGCCCGTGCCCCAGTTTACCAGGTGTCCGTTTACATAGTGCTCAATTTGGTTGCCGTTGCAAATAATTTCCAGCGTATTCCATTCGCCAAGCGGTTTTTCAAAGTTTGCCGTGCGGAAAATATGCTTCTGGTCCCAGGCTACTTCCCATTTGTTTGGCGAATCTACATTGGTATGCTTTACGCACCAAAAGTCGCCGCAATCCTGTTCCTGTATCTGAAATTCTATTGATTTTGGCCAAACTGTATCTTTTTCCATCAACCCAAAATGGTAAAGGATACCAGCATCCCGTTTACCTGTTTGGCGGGGGAAGTATTGTTTGGTGCCCCATTTAAATACCACTTTAAGGTAATAATTGGAGTATGATTTTAGGGTACTCATATAACCAAAATATTTGCCCATTACATGCACCGCGCCATTTTCGACTGTGAAATTACTACGGATATCGTTGTTTTTGCCCAGCGTATCTAAAAACGTATACCAGCCGGTTTTATCCCTGCCATTAAACAGTTTTTGTACATTAATTTCCCTGATCCATATATTACGGAATGATACCGGGAACTCATGCTCCTGCAATAGCAAGGGCTGGGCAAAATTGTGCTTGGTGTATTTGGGCTGGCCAACATGGGCCACCGTGCCTTTTATGGCAACATGGTTTTGCACCAGTACGCCATTGTGCAAAACAGTAATGTACGCCGGTGTTTTAAGCGAGCTATCTAAATTAAAGCGCGGGGCGGTATATATGATATCGTATTTTTGCCACTCGCCGGGTTTAAGGGATGCGTTTGCCAAAGGCACATGCTGTTTATAAACAGAGCCCGCCTGCCCATTGGAGTATGTACGGTTTTTGTAGCTGTCAAGTATCTGCAGCTCGTACCGGCTTTGCATAATAACGCCGCTATTGCCGCGTTCCTGGCCTTCACCTTTTACAATGGCCGGCGTGCGCCACTCAATGTGCAGCTGGCAATCGGCAAAATTTCGTTTAGTGATAATCGATCCGCTGCCGGGTTTTACAGTCAGGATACCGTCTTTAATTGTCCAGCCGGGCGGCATGCCTTTTTGGTTGGTCCATTCGTTCAGGTTTTTACCATCAAACAAAATAATGGCGTCTGATGGCGCTTTATTGCCAACGCCTGGTTGCACAATGGCTGGTTCAGGATCCCAAACTTCGGTGAGTTTTTGATCGTTTTGTGCCAATGCGCTGTACCGGCATAGGGCTACTAACAGGGTAAATAAAATGGCTTTTAACTGGTTCATGATTTGGTTATTATCTTATAATCAGGTAGAAGAAGGTTCAACAAAATATATCCTAATTTCCCTGCCATCCCGAGGTACGAAGGATCTGTCAGCTGTGTATGGCCGATAGAAAAGTTCGCAAATAGATGCTTCGTTCCTCAGCGTGACAGGGGGAGCTTTATATTCTAAATAGGTTTTATAAAATTATCGATAATTCGCAAGTATAGGTATCTTCTGTGTCGTTGATGTTTAAAGTATATTTTCCCGGGTACAGCAGGTTAAGCCGCCTTTGTACATTGGTTAAGCCTATGCCGCCAATAGCATCGCGATTGTGGGTATGCTTTTTATTTTGGATGTAAAAATGAAGCTTGCATTCTTCAACGTTGATGAGTAGTTTAATGGGTGTCATTACGTCATTGGCCACGCCGTGTTTAAATGCGTTTTCGATGAATGCTATCAGCAACAATGGCACAATTTGCTGGTTGGTTACATCACCCATCACCTTAAAATCAATAAAGGCTGTGTTGCCAAAGCGGATCTTTTGCAGATCGATGTAGTTGTGCAGGTATTGCAGCTCTTTACTCAAATCAACCCGGTTATCGTTACACTCGTACAGCATGTAGCGCATAATTTCGGATAGTTTCAGGATGGCTTCGGGCGTGGTTTCGGATTTTTGGTAGGCCAGTGAGTAAATGCTATTCAAGGAATTGAATAAAAAATGCGGGTTGATCTGCGATTTTAAAAAGGCCAGTTCGGCGCTCAGGCGTTGATTTTCCAGATCGCGCTGAATGCGCTCATTCAAAAACCAATCAGTTGTAAACTTAAGTACCGTGCTTAAAAAAATGAAGATGAGGCTGGTAAAAACAGTATTAAAAAAGTAAGTGATAAAGCTTACCTGCTGCCCCTTGTTGTGCATCAATATCACATCTTTAAACAATAGGCCTACGCCATATTTAATAACCCCAAAAACGATAATAGTAATTAAAGCTACACAGGCATAAGCCCAATATCGTTTTTTATCCAAAAAGCGTGGGATGTAAACCAAAAAATTAATGTAAAACAAACCGATGTTAATAGCCGGGAACACCAGGAATATGACCACCAATTGCCTTGGGGTAATATGATCGTTCATCCTTACCAGGAAAATGAACAGGGAGATGATCCCCACCCAAAATATTAAGTGCCAGAAAATATGCCATGCCGTTTTAACGCGCGTTTGATTATTTGATAAAATTGTATCCTGCATGTTTTATAGCCTTAAATGCAAAGGTTTAATTTGATGTAATTTAGTATTTTGATTGTTATATGGTGGGTTATTTATATATAGTAATTCAATTTGTCGATGAACTGGCTTTTATAATCGATGAACCGGTTAAAATGTTAAAAAAGGCGTTCATCTATAAACTCCGTGTGTTGGTCTAATACTTTTTAGCGGGCGGTAAAATAAGTATTTCTTTGTTCTATCAAATCACTCGCAATGAAAACGCTTATCAAAAATTCTAACCCTTTTATCATGTTACTGATACCTGTAATGTTTGCCCTTATTTTAGGCGTAAGCTACCAGTTTGAACAAAAAAGGGAATCGGCAACAATAGGTACCTCATCGGTACATGCTACTTCATTATTTTACAAAGGCATTAGCCTTGTTAAAACAGTTTGTTCAGTTGCAAAAAGCAACAATATATGGTAATTAGTACCGAAGGGTTATCCTTCAACTTCGGCAATCAGCAGGTGGTTAAATCACTGGCGCTGCAGGTACCCGAAGGAAGCATATATGGTTTTCTTGGCCCAAACGGCGCCGGGAAAACCACTACCATTAAACTCCTGTTAAACCTGCTCAAAATCCAAAGCGGCAGCATCCACATATTTGAACAGGATATCCAACAACATCGTACGCAAATTTTATCGCAAATAGGTTCGCTTATTGAGCAGCCTGCCATATACCAGCACCTTACCGGGAGCGAAAATTTATTAAACAGGGCCTTATTATTACAGGTGCCTGTTAAACGCGTTGATGAAATGCTGGCCCTGGTGCAGCTTACCAGCGCGGCCCACAAAAAAGCCGGGCAATACTCTTTAGGTATGAAACAGCGCCTGGGCATTGCCCTTGCCTTGCTTGCCGATCCCAAACTTTTAATTTTAGACGAACCCACCAACGGCCTTGATCCTAACGGCATTATCGAAGTACGCGAATTGCTGATTAAGCTTGTTAACCAATATAAAAAAACAGTATTTATATCCAGCCATTTATTGGCCGAGGTTGAACGTATGGCTACCCACGTAGGCATTATTAATCATGGCGAACTATTATTCCAGGGTAGCATAGCCGAGTTGCATGCCCTGAGCCAACCCCTGGTGTACATTGAAACTGATAATACCGTTGATGCCGCCAACCTGCTTACCCGCAGCGGCTATACCGTTACCGATGTTACCGATAATTACCTGTATGTGCCATACGTAAGTAAGCAAAAAACTGCCGAAATTAATGCCTTGTTGCACAGTAACGGCTACGCCATATTTAGCATAGGCAAACAGCAAAAAGACCTGGAACGCCTGTTTTTAGATATTACCCAAAAAGCCTGAACCAAATGAAAGGATTTATACTATCGTTCCGGTCGGAATTTTACAAAAGCCGCAAAACGTTGGGTTTTTGGGCGTCCATCATATTGCCGCTGTTTATTTGTACCTTACTTTTTGTAGGCTTTTACCTTAAGGCCGAAAAACTTACCGGTACGCCTCCAATGATGTTGTGGTTGCAATTTGCCGGCGCTATATTGGGGGTAATGGGTTCATTGCTGCTGCCCATGTTTATTATTTTTATAGCCTATTCGGTAAATAGTATTGAGCACAAGGCCGATACCTGGAAAAGCCTGTTCAGTTTGCCAATTTCGCGGTGGGCAGTATACGGCGCCAAATATACTTATGCGGTATTCCTGGTTTTTTTAACACTTGCGCTGTTTGTGCTGTTCACTATAGGTTTTGGCGATTTATTAAGTATTATAAAACCCGAACTAAGGTTTGATAATTATCACATGGAGAAAGAACTGGCTCAAATATATTTCAAATTGTTTTTATCCTCGCTGGGCATTTTATCTATCCAGTTCCTGCTCAGTTTACTTTGGGCCGATTTTTTAAAGCCGATGGGCATTGGCTTTGTATGTACCATAACCGGTGTTATACTGGCTTCAAAAAACTGGGAGTATTGTTATCTTTTCCCATACTCGCATCCTATGGAGGCCATAACCACTATGATGCACCGTGGCGAGGGGGCGCCAAAAGGAATTGAGATAGATGTATTTACAAAAGATGTTTTTGTAAGCATGTCGGTTGCGGCTGTTGTATTTATTGCCGGGTACTTTATTGTGCAAAAGAAAAGCGTTAAATAGGACAGGATTTACAGGATTTTGCAGAATAGACAGGATTTTCCTGATGGGCTTTCTTTTGTAGCGGCTTATCTGCTTCTTTTGCCGCGAAAGTTGGGTATGTAAGTTTGCAAATATTTATATAGACGCAGTTGATGCGTCTTTTTTATTTACAATATCTTTTTCAACGAATCGAGGTAGTCGCCGTTTTCATCGATGCCGTTATGTTGCTGGCCTTTCAGGATGATCAGCCTATCACCTGGCTTAAAATACTTTTTTAGTCTGATAGACGAGGTATGGTCTATTAATTCATCGACATCACCATGAAATATAGTTATTGGCGTCGTGGTGTGTTGAATATATTTATAGGTATTAAACTGGTATTTTAATATAAAAGAAGGTAAAAAAGGGTAAAGAGTTTTCGCCTCATCGGCCAGGCTGTAATAAGGGGCAAGCAGGATAAGCCTTCGCGGGTGGTTTTGGGCTGCCAGCCAGGCTGCCGGTCCGGTACCAATAGAATAGCCTAATATGACAATTTGGTTTTCGGGGTATAATGTTTTGACATGTTGGTATGCCATTTTTACAGCGTCAAAAAGTTGCTGTTGCGATTTGATATGACCAGTACTTTTACCGTATCCTGGATAATCGGGCATAAATACATCGTAGCCTAAATTATTGTAGTGGAATACTACGGTATGCCAGCTATCAATTGTGCCACCATTGCCATGCAGGTAAAAAATAATTCCTTTTGATTTTGGGGTCATGAATAAAACACCGTTTACTATATTGCCATCGGCTGTTTTTATATTGTACTCTTTATATGCTGCCTGGAAATTGTACCGATATCCAGTGGGATACCGCATTCTCCGGAAGATAAGATCATCCTGCGAAAAGTAAAAGAAACAACAAATAGTCATGTAAATAGCCATAAAAATGCCGATAAGCCAAAGTGTTACTTTTAAAATGGTGTTCATGATTGTCCGTTTAATAATACCAAATTCACAATTAAACAGAATACTTCCCTGGTATTGCCTCTCATAAAAGGATCGCAAACAGCCGCCTGCAAAGGAAAATCCTGTCAATCTTGCAAAATCCTTAAATCCTGTCAAATCGAGTAGGAAGTAAGGGATTATTTCCCTTACTGTCCTCTCACACCACCGTACGTGCCGTTCGGCATACGGCGGTTCATTAAACATTAACAGTTTTCAGTGAAGTGGTGATGTCTTTCAGACTTACAAACCCTGCTTTCTTTAGAAAGGCATTATTTAAGGCTCTGGTAAGGATGGGGCTATGAACCGTTCGCCAGTAGCCTTTTCGGGTGTTGCTCCATTGGTAGGCTTTACTGGATTTGATGCCGAGTTTCTCCAACTGGCCAATTCGGGTTTTCACCTTCCTCCATTGTTTCCAGTAACATAGCCGTATGCGACTCCTCGCCCATTCGTCCAGTGACCCAAACACCGATTTTGCTTCGCTTAGCTTAAAGTAATTGCCCCAGCCATGGTTTAGTTGCCTGATTTGCATCATGCGCTCTTCCATTGCATAGGGTTTGCTCCGGCATGTTATCTGCCGGATTTTGTCCTTGTAAGCTGCGATGCTTTTACGATGTACCGATATGCCTTTTTCTCCTTTCTTGTGGTAGAAAGTGAAGCCTAACAACTTACTGTACCATGGACGTGTCACCGAACTCTTTTCTATGTTAACCTTTAGCTTCAGCTCCTTTTCTATATAGGTGCCGATGCTTTCCATTACCCGTTCACCCGCTCGTTTGCTTTTGACATAGATACTCACATCATTTGCATAGCGCACAAACCGGTGGCCACGTTTTTCCAACTCCTTATCCAGCTTATCAAGTATGATATTGGATAGCAACGGGCTTAACGGACCGCCTTGAGGGACTCCCTGTTTACAAGGAGTAGATTCGCCGTGTTCCTGAATCTCTGCACGGAGGATTTTGTGGATGAGTTTAAGAACCCGCTTATCCTGTATCTTCCGATTTAATTCATTCATCAGGTAATCGTGGTTAACACGGTCAAAGAATTGTGCCAGGTCAAGGTCGACTACATGGCTGTAGCCCGCATTAATGTACTCCTTTGCCTTTTGCAAGGCCTGGTGTGCATTCTTTTCTGACCGGAACCCGTAGCTGTTTTCCGAGAAGCCAGCATCATACATTTTAGTCAGCTCCTGCGATATAGCCTGCTGTATCAGTCTGTCCATATACGTGGGGATACCTAACTTGCGTTCGCCACCATTGGGTTTTGGGATGGTTACACGTTTTACAGCCTGCGGCTGGTACGTTCCGGTTTCAAGCTTAGTCCTGACTGCTTCCCATTCGGCTTTAAGCTGAACGGGAAAGCCTGTTGCTCCTATCCCGTCTGCTCCGGCTGCTCCTTTGTTTCCTGTGGCCTGTCGGTAGGCCGCTTGCATGTTTGATTTGCTGATGATTTCCTCCAATAGCATTTCTTCTGCACTTTTTTTTTCCTGTTTCCTTGTTTCTTTCCTTCTTTCAAGTCATCGCTGAGCGCTTCCTGTTACCTTTCTGCTTCCAGCATATCCATAGTCAGGCAGGTCCTCCATCCGGAGGTTTCTGCTTTCTTTACGATGAGCCCATTGCCAGAGATACCCCTCGGACGTTTAATGTTCAGCCCTTCCCCCGTACGTAGGAGTACTATGGCTTCGGCTGACTTCTGATAAACAAGCTTTGTATCGCTACAGGCTCTTGCTCCTTCGGGCTGCGCTTCTCCCTCCGTCCACCGTTTATCAGATCTCCCCGGGTAAGAACGTAAACTTTCTTCTCATATATCCGCCTGATTTACACTAATGGATTTCGGATAGTTTTGGACTTTGACTTGTGTTGCAGCCTCATCCATCCAAAGTATGCCTGATCAGGTTTCTGTGCGTCGGACCGAGAGTTTGCCGCCGGCTTCTTTCAGATTCCACCTCACGGTGGACACCCTTGCCTTAAGCTAACGCTTCCCACTATCAAGGTGCGTTCGGGACTTCCACCCTAGAGTTTACGCCCATGCCGGGCACAAAACAAAGAAAGCCCCGGGTTATCCGGGGCTTTCGCAAATAATGTTTAATTAAAGATTATTTTTGTTTGAACTGAACACGACGGTTTAGTACACGACCTTCTTCGGTTGAGTTATCAGCAATCGGCATAGTTTCGCCGTAGCCTTTGATTTTTACTTTTTTAGCATCAACACCTGAGTTAACTAAGTAAGTTTTTACAGAGTTAGCACGATCTTTTGATAAAGAAAGGTTGTGAGCAGCAGTTCCTTCAGATGAAGCAAAGCCATCAACTTCAACACCTTTACCAGAAGCACGCAGATCAGCAGAAGTAGCATCTAACACAGGGTAAGATGAAGTACGTAATACCGAGCTGTCAAATTCAAACTGGATGTTTGAGTAAGCAACACCAACAGGAGCAGCTGTTGTTGTATCAGCAGTTTTAGGGAATACGATAACGCAACCAGAGCCGTCAACTACGCTACCTGCAGCAGTACCTGGGCATTTGTCAAACTGATCGGCAACACCGTCACCGTCTGAATCTTTTTTCAGGTCGTTAACAGCAGTTTCAACGTTAGTTACACGGCCTTTTAAGGCTTCAACTTCCGCACGTAAAGCTGCATCGTACAATTCATCATACATTTGAGCAACCGGGTTTACCCACTCTAAGTTCTGTTTTGTTTTCGGACCAAAAGTATACTCTAAACCACCATAGGTATAAGAGTAATGGCTAAAGGTTGGATAAGTGTTCTTTCCGGCAAAGTTGTAACCTTGTACAAAGCTAATGGTGTAACCTAAATTTAAGGCCAACGCATCGCTAAGTTTGAATTTTACACCTGCACCAACTGGAGCAAATAATTCTTTAATAGTTTTGTTGGTCATTGGATACGGTGTAACAACGCCTGCATCGGTTGTGTTTTCTTTAATTTTGTACAGGTCTAAACCTAAACCCGCAGAAGTGTAAAAGTTAACACTGTTTTTGCGATGTAAAAAGCTAACACTGGCAATGTTAAATACAGCGCTCAACGCTCCTGAATTGAAAGAAGTTTTATACTCAGTAAGGCCAAATTTAGGCTTGCCTGCTTCGTCAATACCATGTACTTTACCACCTAAATAATCTAATTGTAAGCTAAAAGTGTGAGATAATTGTTGCCTTAAAGACACGCCATAACCCAAATCAGCTTTAAATTTGTTAGTGGTGTTAATTGTAAATGGTACTAATCCATCAGTAATACCAACGCTAACGCCGATACTAAATGTGTTGTACTGCCCGATACCGCCAAATACCTTGGCAGATCCAGTTTTTGTCGAATCGGTTTGGGCGCTAACCATACCCGCAACCAGCAAAGAAGCAAACGACAGTGCTGCTGTTTTCTTTAATGTAGAATAATTCATAGTTTTTA